>Ga0207712_10000022_pt1 | contig 284365 bp, 233 predicted proteins | sample KBSS44metaG_FD_184402 | JGI IMG/M metagenome (GOLD analysis project Ga0207712, IMG submission 184402) | Switchgrass rhizosphere microbial communities from Kellogg Biological Station, Michigan, USA - KBS S4-4 metaG (SPAdes) (version 2) | ecosystem: Host-associated > Plants > Roots >... | reverse complement strand
GGCTTCCGCCGCCGCCACCGCGCGGACTTTACGCACGATGGCCCAGACGCGATAAGTATCTTCGACGTGATCGAAGCAGCGCAGCTGGCGCGGCATGGGCATTGTCAAGTGTAACAAGCGCCCTGGTTCGGTCGGATGCGAGATGGGAAAGGCGGCCCCGAACGGAGTGACGTCCAGCAAGCGCGACATCTCAGTCCACTCATGCTCAAGGCTTTCGCGGCAGTGCACGCGAACCGGAATATTCAGGGCAACACGTTCACGTACCCGGCGTGATTTTCCCTCAAAAGGCATCAGTATTTCTGGAGCGTCACTTGTCCTCGGCAGCCCCGGCAAAAGCGCGTCGCGAAAACTCAAAAACTTTGCGCGCCAAGGCCAGGTCAAACTGCGCCGAATGGCCTGATTTTATTGAACTTGGCTCGCTTTTGCCGGTTTGCCAAAGCGGCTGTTTCGGGCTAAAATAAAATTTACTTCGAAGGGTCGGAAACGGGCTCCCAAAGGGTCCGGTGAATCTCGGAAAATAGCACTAAAATCCCACATCTTAGAACTACTATCCCAGTGGCTTTGCGGTGGTCCGCGATGAGGCGTCAGTCGCCATGAACAGACTGAAAGCGCCAGCCCACAGACGGCCGATTGTACTGGAAAGGTTTGATAATGGAAACAACTGATCGAAATCATATAGCGATTGAAGAGGAGATGCGCCGGTCCTATTTGGACTATGCCATGTCCGTGATCATCGGTCGCGCCCTGCCTGATGTGCGCGACGGATTGAAGCCGGTGCACCGGCGCGTTCTGTGGGCGATGCATGAGCTCGGCAACGCTTACAACAAAGCCTATAAGAAGAGCGCGCGTGTGGTCGGCGACGTGATCGGTAAATATCACCCGCATGGTGACACCGCCGTTTACGACACAATCGTACGTTTGGCCCAGAGCTTTTCCATGCGCTATCCGCTGATCGACGGCCAGGGAAACTTTGGCTCGGTTGATGGCGATGCGGCGGCCGCAATGCGTTATACGGAAGTTCGGATGGCGCGGCTGGCCAATGAAGTTCTGGCCGACATTGAAAAAGAAACGGTCAACTTTCAACCGAACTATGACGAGTCGCTGAGTGAGCCGACAGTTCTGCCGGCGCGCGTTCCGAACCTGCTGATTAACGGTTCAGATGGCATTGCGGTGGGCATGGCGACCAAGATTCCGCCCCACAATTTGACCGAGATTGTGGACGCAACCATCGCAGTCCTGCGCAAACCGGACGTCAAGATTGAAGAGCTGCTGAAGATAGTGACCGGTCCGGATTTTCCCACCGGCGGATTCATTTACGGACGTGAAGAGATCCGAAAGTCCTACCTCGAAGGCCGCGGCATCGTGCAAATGCGCGCTCGCGCCGGCATCGATCGCATCGGGCGGGGCTCGAGCGAGCGCGACGCCATCGTCATCACCGAAATTCCGTTCCAGGTCAACAAAGCCCGCCTGATCGAACGCATCGCCGAGTTGATGAACGAGAAGAAGATCGAAGGCATCTCCGACCTGCGGGATGAATCTGATCGCGAAGGCATGCGCATCGTGGTTGAACTAAAACGCGACGCAGTGCCCCAGGTCGTACTGAACAAACTTTATAAGCTGACGCCGATGCAGTCTTCGTTCGGCGTGATCAATCTGGCCATCGTTAATGGCCAACCGCGCGTGCTGAACCTGAAGCAGATGCTGGAATGCTTCATCGAGTTTCGCCGCGAAGTGGTCCGCCGCCGTACCGAATACGAGCTGCGCAAGGCCCAGGCCCGCGCCCATATTTTGGAGGGCCTGACGAAAGCGATCGACGCGCTTGATTCAATCGTCACGTTGATTCGCAACTCGCGCTCAGTTGATGAAGCCCGTCAATGGTTGATGGGCAACACGACGAACATGAGCGAAGTGAAGAACTGGAAGGGCATCCCGTCCAGCGAACCTTTGGCTAAGTACTTGCCCAAGCTCCGGAAGGTGATGGAGCGGCTGGCGTTTTCTGAACTGCAGGCGCAGGCGATCCTCGATCTGCAACTGCGGCGACTGTCCGCCCTCGAACGGCAAAAGATCACCGACGAGTATGAAGCCGTTATTAAGCTGATTGCCGAGCTGGAAGAAATCCTTGCTAACGAAAGCTCGCTCCGCCGCGTGATTGCCAACGAGCTGGAGGAAGTGAAGAAGGACTTTGGCGATGGACGCCGGACCGAGATCGTAGATGAAGGCGTCGAGCTCTCCATCGAAGATCTGATTGCCGATGAGGACGTAGCGATTACCGTTACCCACAGCGGCTACATCAAACGCACCCCCATCACCACCTACCAGCGGCAGGGGCGCGGCGGCAAAGGGCGCTTTGGGGCCGCGGCCAAGGGCGATGATTACGTGGAACACCTGTTCGTTGCGTCCACCCACGCGTACATTATGATCTTCACGGATGACGGCCAGGTTTACAAACTGAAGGTCCACGAGGTTCCCGACGCTTCCGCTTCAGCGCGCGGCAAGGCGGTGGTAAATCTGATCAGCATTCCCTCTACGCGCAAGCTTGCCGGCGTGGTTGCGGTGCGCGAGTTTGCGGAGGGACGTTACGTTTTGCTGGTAACGCGCAAGGGCGTGATCAAGAAAACGTCGTTGGCGGATTTTCAGAACATCAGGACCAACGGCATCAATGCCATCAATATCGATGAAGGCGACGAGTTGCTGGATGTGGTTTTGACCGACGGAACCAAACGTATTTTCATCGCCACGCACAACGGCAACGCGATTCGTTTTGATGAGAAGAACGTGCGGCCGATGGGCCGCGCCACCCGCGGCGTGCGCGGGATTGATTTGCGGAAAGACGACTTTGTGGTCTCGCTCTGCGCCGTGTCGGCGGATGATACGGAAAAGATGCTTTCCGTTTCCGAGCAGGGTTACGGTAAGCAAACACCGATCACCACTTACCGCCTGCAATCGCGTGGCGGCAAGGGCGTCATCAACATGAAGACTACGGAGAAGACCGGGAAAGTAGTGGCCGTATTCCCAGTTGATGCCGAGTCGGAGATCATGATCATCACGCAGCAGGGCAAGTTGATTCGCATTGAGGCCGACAGCATTCGCAAGACCGGCCGCAGCGCTCAAGGGGTGCGCCTAATCAAGACTGATGGCGGCGACAAGGTCACGAGCGCGTCGTTGGTTGAAGCAGCAGAGGCCGAGGACGAAGAGGTCCTGTCGGAGTAGTTCGCATAGCGGATATTCAACATCGGCCCTGAGGGCCTCACTCAAAGCCAACGGCAAACCCCCGGGCTGCGGCCCAAAACCGGGCGTAGCCCAAACTTCTTCCACGCACACCCGGAAGGCCACAGGCCTTCCGCACATCAAGCGGCAAAGCCGTTTACTAACGTTTAAGTAGTCTCAACCCGGGGAGCGATCTTAACTCGACTTGAGTTGCCACGTTGCTGGAATTCGAGTTGAGGTGAGTTATAATTCCCGCAGGTCACCCCAATTCGATCAGCGTTCAGTTTCATTTTGTCGCCGATCCGACTCGCGTCAGTCTCTTCGAGGTCCAGCCGCATGCTTCATCTCTCCAGGTTTATACTGCGAACTCTCGCGTTTGTTTCCGCGCTTTTTTGTATCTTTACTTCCCCCAGCCACGCGCAACAACAGAATTCTTCCGGACCGGTTAACCGCCCCGATGAAGTAATCCGAATCAACACGACGCTGGTGCAAACCGAAGTGATGGTGTTTGACCGCAAGGGCCACTTTGTCGAAGGCCTGCGGCCGGAACAATTTGAGTTGAGCTTCGGGGACACGAAGCAAAAACTTTCATTCTTTGAACGGGTGACGGCAGGCAGCACGCGAGAGGCAGAGCAACTATCGGCGGCGCGTGGTTTGGCAACGACTAAGAACGAGCCCAGGACGTCAATAACGCCGACCGAACGTGGCCGTGTGCTTTTCTTCTTTCTTGATGACGTGCATCTGTCGCCTGCCAGTTTGACGAGGGCCCGCGAGGCTTTGCGACACTTCGTCGACGATCAGATGAATCCAAACGATCAGGTCGCGATCGTTTCGACCAGCGGGCAGATCGGTTTTCTCCAACAACTCACAGACAATCCGGTGGTGCTGCACGCTGCGATCGCACGACTCAATTACAAGATGAATCCGGAGGCGTATACCGGCAAGACGCAGATCAGTGAATACATGGCCAGCCAGGTTTTGGATTCCGGCAATCGAGAGTTGTACGCGTATCTTTTGGAATCAATCAAGATTGAGCAGCAGATGGGGCCCGGCAACCGGCACGGAGATCATGGACTGGCGGCTTCTTATTCCGCCGCGCCCTATTTGCGCAATCGACTGCGACAGGTTAATGCGCAGGGCCGCATGACCACGGCTGATACGCTGTCCACGCTGCAGAGTCTGATGGAATCCTCGGCTGATTTGCCGGGACGCAAAGTGGTTTTCTTTCTTTCCGACGGGTTCATTGTTAATGAGCGCAAGGCGGGAGCACTCGAAGCGCTGCAGCGAGTCACGCAGGCTGCCACGCGCGCCGGTGTAATCGTTTACACGATGGATCTGCGTGGGCCGGCAATGAACCTGGGTTCAGCGACCGACGCCAGCACCAACAATTACGCTGATGCGTCAGCTCGCCGGGCAGGACTGGCGTTCGGTGAAATCAATGCCACGCAAGAACCCTTAAAACTCATTGCGGATGAAACAGGCGGCCGGGCGATCTTCAACTCGAATTCAATTGGCGATGGAATTCTGCAGGCGATCGGGGAAACGTCTGATTATTACCTGCTGGCCTGGCGTCCCGATTCAACCGAACCGCCGGAAGTAAAGTCACGAGTGCAAATAACCATCAAGGACCGGCCTGAGTTAAACGTCCGTTTCCGGAATAACTTCCTGGCCCCAGCTAACACGACCACTACGGCTAAATCGGCAGTGGTGGAAACGAAAGAGAAAACCATCGCCGCCATGACGCCCGAGGCCCAATTGGCAGCGACCATGGGCGCGACGTATCCGAAAAAGGAATTGCCGGTTTCACTCGCCGTGGGTTATGTGAACTCCGGCGATGGACACGCCGTGATGAAAGCGTCAATGCAAATCGCGCGACAGTATCTGACGATGGGGACGGACAATGCGGCAAAGACCGAAGTCGATGTGATCGGAGTCGCCGTCGATGAGCGCGGCCAGTTCACCAGTTTCAAGCAGGTGCTGAGCGTCGTGCGGGAAGTGAATGCGATCTCACCTGCGGTGACCTGGAATCAGCAGTTATCGTTGAAACCCGGCCTTTATCAAGTGAGGGTCGCTGTGCGGGAACGCAGCACCGGCCGCATGGGCAGCGCCATGCAGTGGATTGAAATTCCTGACCCGGCGTCGGGAAGCTTCGGGCTGAGCAGTTTGTTTCTTGGCGAGCGAACGGGAAGCGATCAGGAAGCGAGCCACAGCCGGTCCGGCCCGCAGGCGATTACGGTCGATGTCGATCATCGATTCGCCCGCGCCTCAGTGCTGCGTTTTCAGACTTACGTTTATAACGCGTTGCGAGCGGATAAAGGGCCCGATGTTTGGGTAGAGGGCCAGGTGTTTCGCAACCGGCGCCAGGTGATGAGCCTCGCCCCCGACAGGGTACCGCTCACGAATGACATTGCGCGCTTGCCTTACTGGTCTGAGATTCCTTTGGATGGTTTGCCGTCGGGTGATTATGTGCTGTTGGTATCGGCGACGGATCGAATTGGAAATCGCAAGACTTCACAGCGGATCAGGTTCACCGTGGAATGATAAGAGCGGTTTTACCCCGCTTTTCAATCTACCAATGACTCTCACTCAACCACAAAACTTGCTGTTTGCGACGCGGTATTCTTGCTGACTCGATCAGTTGCGGTTACCTGCAGGGAATAACGACCCGGTGGCAACGGGTTCAGCGAGATCTCCGCCCAGTAGGGAAACCGTGCCACGTCCTTCGTCGTGTCGGTCGGTAACTTCGCGGGCGCGGTGGTGATAACTGCCCGCCGATCGCGCAGCACTTGAGTCTGGATCTCGACGTCGGCGGACGAGCTGTTTCGCATCGCGTTATAAACGTAGGTTTGATAGCGCAATACCGAAGAACGCGTAAAGTGCTGATCGACGTCCATCATCACCGCTTGCGGAACCCCAGCCCTGTCTCCCGCGCCGGACGTTTTTCGCTCACCCAGGAACAAACTGCTTATTTGCAATCTGCCGCCGGAAACGTCGGGCACTTCGATCCACTGCCGTGCGCTGCCCGTGATTCCTGTGCTGCGTTCACGCACCGCAACGCGAACCTGATACAACCCGGGCGGAACGTGCAGTTGCTGGTTCCAGACCACGATTGGCGACTGGGTTGGCGCAGCGGGATCGAACGTCACCGTCAGCAGTTGTTTGAAAGTAACTATCGTGCCGCGATCGTCGATCGCCGCGCCCACGACGTCCACTTCGGATTTAGGTGTGAGGGCGGAGAGATCGAGAGCAGCGCGCTCGATCTGCATTGCCGCTTTCAACACCAGCCCCTGGTCCGGCGTACTCATGAATCCGACAGCGAGGGAAGTCCGTAACACCTGCCGTGGATAAAGCGTACCAAGCGCGGAAAGTAGTCCTGCTTCCGGCGACTGGGCAGCGGCTGTTGCCGTTTCAGTTTCTTCCGCTTGCGCTTTGGCTTTAGTGGAAGCGGGCGCGGGCGCGTAGTAATTTCGTCGCAAGCGCACCCGCAGATCCGGCCTATCCTTGATGGTAACTTTGATCCGCGCTTTGCCCGCCTTCTCTTCGTCACCGTTCGGTCGCCACGCCAACAGGTAGTAGTTCGAAGTCTCATCAATTGCCTGCTGAAAAGCGTCGCCGAACGAGTTTGAGCCAATGATTGCCCGGCCACCCGTATCGTCGGCCAGAATGTGCAATGGTTCCTGCATCGCGACGTTTTCCAGGGATGGATGCCGCGCTTGCGTGCCGGAGGCCATGCCGTCGGGAAAATCATTCCGGCCGGCGTCCACCAGCGGATCAGTGATCGTGCCGCGCGCGTCCATTGTGTAAACGACTACCCCGGATTTCGCCGCCAGATCTGTAACTCGCTGCAACAGAATCAAAGCATTTGAGCCGCGCACGTTGGTAATGAAACCGTCCGAGATGAAGAAGACGAGCTTACGTCCCGGCAAAGAAGCTGACGAGCTCATCAAGCTTTCCAGGACCTCGAGCAGATCCGTGGTGACCATCCGTGTCTGTGCGGAAATCTGGCGCACGCGATTTTGCACAATGTTTGCGGCCACGCGTCGCAAGGCGCCTTTCGACTGGTATTCATTCATCGTGGCCGTCACCAGGTAAAGGAACAGATCGCGGTCGTTGTTATCGGCGACCTGCGACGCTTCATAATCGCTAATCGGAACTTTGCCGGCGTAGGTTTCCGGGTTCTTCTTGTAATAAAGACGCTCGATCGCTGCATGCAGCATCGGCCGGTAGTCAGTCAACTGTTGCAGAAACCCGATCTGGCCGCTGGTGGAGACGATCGCCACCTGATCGTTTTCGCTCATCTGGTTATCGATGAACTCAGTCAGCGCTTTGCGCGCGCGGATGAGGCTGGCGCTGCTAAGATGAACATCATCGAGAAAGAAAAAGATGACGCGAGCTCTGTCCCCCGCAGGTTTCAGAGTGGAATTATTGATACTGGCTGGTCCACCGCGGGCGGTTGCGACCTGGCTTGCTTCACGAGCACTGCCCGCAGTCACCTGTTCAAAAAATGATATCGGTTGAGGTTTGCCGCCGAAGGAAAGTTCAAACTGTTCCGGCCGCAATCCTTCGACGAAGTGCCCGCGTTTATCCAGGACAGTCAGATCCGTTTGGACCAACTCAGTGTTAATGCGGACTACTTCATCGGACGGGAGGGGTCGTTGCTTCGCCGGCGGCTGTTGGGCCTGGATCGCCGCAGCGGAGCACATTAGGACCGCCAGGAAAACAAGACTCTTTGTGCAGAATGCTGTGACTCTCATTTACCCCTCCGCCACGGAAAATTCCTGTCAGAACCGCCTGCGGTAGCGGGCGGGCCTGCCGATTGCGGGTTGCGGATTTCGGATTGCGGAATAAGCGACCACTCGCCACTTCTTTTCCAATCCGCATTCTACATTCCTTAATCCGCAATCGCAGGGCCCGCCCGCTACCGCAGGCGGTTCTGACAGGTGCCGGTCCTTCCAGTAAGACAAGTCGCTGACGGCGATGTGGTTGTGACCCGGCTATTCCAGGTTTATGCAGCCGGCGCGCCTTCGCCTTCGACCCAGACCTCACCGTCCGCGAAAATCTCTTTCTTCCAAATCGGCACCGTTCGTTTAAGTTCGCGAATGGCCCACTCGCACGCTTCAAACGCCGCTCTGCGGTGCGGTGCGCTGACGGCAATCACAACGCTGGTTTCTCCGATCTCCAGCCGGCCGGTGCGATGGACGATGCCAAGGTGTGCAATTTCAAAACGTTGATGGGCCTCGCGGCCTAAACGTTGCATCTCGCTGAGCGCCATTGGCGCATACGCTTCATAAACCAGGTGAAGCGTGCGCCGGCCACGCGTCCATTCGCGCGCGTAGCCGTCAAGCGTAACCGTGGCGCCGCATTCCGGCAGCACTACGCGGCGGGCGACCTCTCCGACATTGATGGGATCGGTTGTCAGTTCGAAAAAATCATTGGCCGATACGCTTTCGCTGGTTGAAACCGGCGCGCCACCGCTGACCGGCGGGAACACGGCCAACTCATCACCCTCCCGGATCTCCCGATCGGCAGTGGCATATTCCTGATTGACTGCAAACAACAAAGAACGGCCGAACCGCCGGAGGCTGGGATAAAGATCCAGCACTTTTTCAAAAGCCTCCGCCGAGCGGCTGGATTTGGCCAGTTCAATTTCAACTTGATCCTGACCAGCGGTATCCCGTGCCGCGCCGAAGAACAGCACTCGTACTCGCAATGAATCCGCTTGGCTTTGGGGTGAAGTAGTCATTCAACCTGGCTCGTGTGGTGCGCAGTTATTCGAAGTCGACTTTGCGCCCGGTGTGGCCGTTTCCTTTGGCCACGGAGTGTGTCCGCGCGCGCTCTTCATAACCCGGCAGGGCCTGCTCCAACATTTCGCGCAGACGCTCAAGACGATCGGAAGTCGATCGCAATTCCAGCATTTCCAATTTCGTTTCTAGTTCCATTTCCATGGCCGCCGCCACCAGAAAAGAAAGGCGTTGGGGCTCGGTATCAGAGATGTCGGGCAGGTTGGCGCGCTCGTCGTTGATGGTGCGAACGGCGCGCGCAATGCGCATGAACATGCCGGCTACAACATGGGAACGCTCGAGCAGAGCATCGCTGTCTTCCTCATAATCCTCAAAATACGAGACGCGGCCCAGCAGATACGAATCTCCGCGCTCGACGTAAGCTTCGAGGCGATAACGTACTACCCCGAGGGTCATGATGTTAGACCGGCCGTCGGGCAGCGCCTGCGCTTCAGTCACTTCAGCCACGCATCCGATGTGGCCCGCCGGGGGAAGCTCAGTCTGCGCCGAACTGGCATCGAAAAAAGAAAGACCAAAGAGGTTGCCACCGTCGCGAATGTCGCTGAGCATTTCACGATAACGCGGCTCAAAAATGTGCAAGGGCAAAGGCACGCCGGGGAATAAAACTATCGGCAAGGGAAAAAGCGGCAGTTCCCGCAAGTCGCGCACTTTGTCTAACGCTTCACTCATCGGCTTATCCGGAAACCTGTTTGGCAGCAGAGAATTTCCTTGTCTCTCGAAATAAATGTACGCGTGTATTATCGCAGACGAGATGTCAGAAGTCAGTATGAGGTAACCGAGTCAGAAGAGCAGGATTAGCGCGCGGCGGCAAAGCGAAGCGACGATTAAACTCTTTGGATTTTCGACCGGTGAGAGGACGAGGAGGAATCCAAAATGCCGTCGACGCTTCGCTCTGCCGCCGCGCTCCGGGGAGAGCTGATTACGAACTGCTAAGCCAGATCTAACTGGCGCTCTGGTGCAATGCGGTGCAGCAGGGAAAGAATCTGTTCCGTATCAAAGGGTTTGTCCAGAAATCCATCCGCGCCGCGCGCGAGACATGCTGACCGTTCGCTGTTGGCCGAGCTCATCACTAGGACTTTTGATTCCGGTACGTGCGCTTTCAGGTATTCCAGCAGGCTAATGCCTGTGTCAGAGGAATCCGCCGTCGGGGGTAGATGGAGATCAATAATGGCGATATCGGGCGAGTAAACCATTGTGCGGCGCAGCGCCGATTGGAGGTCATTCGCGGCGATCACTTCGTATTCGTCGTTCAGCGTCCAGAAGAGTTGCTGCGTGATCGCGGAATCGTCGTCGACAATTAGTAATCGTGGCTTCATGACAAGTTTCTTCCTCCCTTGCGAAAATGCCTGAGGAGGCCTTTATTGATCGCAATGAGTGTTCCGCGGGCGAATCGGTTTGGCTCGAGTTAAAGGAAGGGAAGAACTGCGGATCATAAGCGCGGTTGCAAGGAGTGTTACCTGTTCACAACCCGCCACACATGAGGCAGACTAGTCTTCATTCGTAGACACTCGATGGGCGGGTTCGCCGATTTCCAGATCACTGATCAGGCGATGGAGGTAGGAACGGCTGATGCCAAGCCGCTTTGCCGCTGCGGCTTTGTTGCCGCCTTCGCTGCGCAATGCTTCGCTTATCATGCGGCGTTTTAAGGCGGTCGCAGCTCCCTCCAAAGTGGTTTCATCCCCAGCTTCGGCATGAGGCAATATTCGCAACATTTGTTCGGGCAGAAACTCGAGACCCAGCCGGGCGCCCTCGGTCAAAACTATTAGCCGCTCCATCACGTTTTCCAACTCGCGCAGGTTTCCCGGCCAATCGTAGTCGTGTAGCGCCTCAATCAGCGCAGGATCCAATGATGGCGCGCTGCGACCATGTTTCTTCGCCGCCTTGGCCGCGAAATGTTTTGCCAGCAGGGGAATGTCATCCGCGCGTTCGCGCAGCGGCGGCAAGACCAGGGGAACAACGTTCAGGCGATAGAAAAGATCGCGGCGGAATCTCTTAGCCGCGACTTCGGCTTCCAGATCCATATTGCTGGCGGCGATTAAGCGAATGTCCACTGACTGGGTCTTGTTACTACCCAAACGTTCAAAGTTTCGCTCCTGCAGGACGCGCAACAACTTCACCTGGACCGAGGGCGAGAGCTCGCTGATTTCATCGAGAAAAAGTGTTCCGCCATCAGCAATTTCGAACCTTCCCTTGCGCACGTTCAAGGCGTTGGTGAACGCGCCCTTTTCATGCCCGAAGAGCTCAGACTCAATCAAGTCTTCCGGCAGGGCGGCACAGCTCACCGCTACAAATGGTTGGTTAGCGCGCGGGCTCTCTTCGTGAATGGCCCGGGCCAGCAATTCTTTACCGGTGCCATTCTCACCAGTAATGAGCGTGGTGGCATTGGTCACGGCTACCGCGCGGGCCTGCTTGATAACCTTATTCAGCGTCAGGCTGCCGCCAATGATAGTTTCGAAGCCCGGGCAGACGTTGATCTCCGACCGCAGCCTGATTATTTCCTGCTCCAGGGCGCGAAGTCGCGCAGCCTGATGCACCAGGTGCATAACTTCATCAGCCTTGAAGGGCTTTTCGAAAAAGCCGTAGGCGCCGCAACGAATTGCTTCCAGCGCCGCTTCTTTCGAACCAAGTCCGGTGATCACGATAACGGGAACGGGCGGACGGCGGGAGCGGGCGAGTTCGACGATCGACAAACCTTCGGTGATTTCCTGTGACCCGGGAGTCAAGCGCAAATCGCTCAACACTACATCGACGTTTGAGTGCAGCAAGTGCTCTTCAGCCTCGGAACCGTTGGTGGCCTGCAGCACGCAATAGCTATCGTTCAAGGCCCAGTACAAACCGCGCCGGACGCTTTCTTCATCATCAACGACTAAAACGGTTGGTTTGTCCTGGCCCATAGACGATGCAAAACTTTCGTAGCTGAATTCAAAAAATCCGCGGAGGCCTCAGTTGACGGTGATAATCCAACTGAAACTCGCAATTCTGCCCTGGCTATTACGGAGATTCCCACCGGCGGCAAGTGAAGAAAAACGCAAATACTACCGCTAGATTGGGTGAACGGATGGTAGCACGACCCGAAAAGTTGTTCCAACGCCAGGTTCTGAGATGGCATCGATTGAGCCCCCGTGAGCGCGGACCACTTCACGACAGGTATAAAGGCCCAGGCCAACCCCGCCGGCTTTCGTCGTGGCAAAGGGGTGGAATAGGCGCCGTTCCTGAAACTCTCTGGTCATCCCGGGGCCCGTATCCGCCACGCTGAAGAAGACCTTGCCTTCACCATCATTTCCACCGGTAATCGTCAGCACACCTTTGGTTGAACCCATCGCCTCCAACGCATTGATGATCAGGTTTTCGACTACTTTCTCAATTCGCTCAGCCTCAGTTTCGGCGATTAGTTCGGCCGGCAGATCTACCACGATCTTGTGCAAATGCTTTTGCGAACCGGCCACGCTATCGACCACGCCCTGGATTAGCGGGACCAGGTCGGTCGGACGTGGGCGCTGGTACTCGCCGCTCATGGTATTTGCCGGTTCACTAAGTTTCTTGACCAGCCTTTGCAATTTGGCCGTGGCATCACGCAGCGAACTCATTGCGTCAGCACGGAACTCGGGCACATGAAATTGCCGGTCCATATTACCGACCAGTAACGAAAGTCCGGCAATGGCATTCTTCAAATCATGAGTCAGCATCGCCGATAAACGCATGAACGCATCGAACTGGCGCGATTCTGCTTCCCGCGCCAGTTGTTCGCGCAAGCGAGCGGTCAGCGCGTTCATGCTGTCAGCGAGTGGCTGATTTTCTGCACTGGACACTACCAGTTGCTGATCGAAACGGCCGCCGGCGATCACCGCCGCGTCCTCGGTCAGACGTTGGAGACTTTGGCCTGAACGTTGCTGGGCAAGCAGAGTGAGGAGCAGCGCCGCAATCAGGGCAATCACCAACGAGAACAGAATGTTTCTGAATAACGCCGTCCGCCCCAGCGCCAGGGCACTCGTGTAATCAGTAGCGACGGCAATCGAAAGGTTGTGCTGCCCCAGTGGCCGGTACGACGCGAGCCATTGATCGCCATCGGAGCCCTCATAAAACCTGGTTCCGCTTTCGTCACCTATCATCGAGCTGGCGACGTCCTTGAACTCGGGCATTGCGGTCGCCACTGGTTGATAGGTGACGGGCGCGTGAGAGTGATAATAAATCTGCTCGCCCCGGCGCAGCACAAAGACCACTCGCGACGTTTGCATTCCAGTGGGAGCGCCATTCAACAAACCGATGACATCGCCGGCTTGCTCTTTAAACAAATGCTCCAGTCTGAAATCTATTACCAGCGCGCCCAGCACAACAGGTGGATGACCAGCTTCGGCACTATCGGAGAACACAGGCACGGTGTAGCGCACCGTGGCACCCAGGGGCCCCCGCTCAACGAGTTCGCGCAAGGGCGTGGCATCGCGCGCCTGGATAAAGCCCTCGTCGCCACCGATGCTGTCAGGTCCGCCGTCGTTGTTCTTCGGCAGATGCTCTGTTTGAAATGTCATGGCAGGAGTTGCGTCAGGAGAAGTGGAAGTTGACTGGTTGACCGTGCCACGAACGATCGGCTCTGCATCGCTATCAAGCAGAGAAATCGGCCCATAAGACTTTCGGTTCTCCTGCATAAAGGTAGTGATGGTGGCGGCCAAATCCGCAGGCAATGTTTTACTTTGCCTCTGACCATTACAACCTCCCGCGGGTTCGGCGATGGTTTTGGCTGGGGAGGAGCCATGACATCGCAGGTACGAGCGAAGAACGCTGTTCTGCGCGAGGTTTGCCAAGCTACTCTCCCGGTCATTCAAAATGTTAGAGAAGCGAAGTGCCAGCCAGTTAGCGTCGCGATTCAGTGCATCCCGCACTAAAACTTCCACCTGCTGCGTGCGCTGCCAAAACGAAAACAGGCTCAGGAGAAGCAGCGCCGCAAAGGCAATGCCGAAGATCTTTAGAAAGAGTTTGGGCCGGATCTTCAAGAATAACTCTCTTTACGCAGCGAGGCGCACGGTCGATTGTGTGATCAGAACGACTGCGATTAATCACCCTGAGAATGCTCGCTCGCCGATGAAATTAGACCGGTTGACGACCGAACTGCGCCAGCAAGGGCGCTAGCTTTCCGATTACCATTGCGTGGGCCGATCCATTCGTGGCCACGATACCATTTTCGTTCTTGACTTGAGGTACATTGTAACGAAGTGGACCACCAAACAGATCGGTCAGCCGGCCACCGCTTTCGCTCAGGATTATTTCCGGGGCGCAGGTGTCCCACTGTTTGGTGCGCGGGGAAAGGTGGATATAGAGGTCGCACTGTCGCTCGATAATCAATCCGATCTTTACTCCGACTGAGCCGCGCCGGACCTCTTCTTTAAAACCAAATGCCTTCACCACCTGATCCATGCGCGGGCTGCGATGAGAGCGGCTCGCCGCCAGGCGCATGCTCGCCGCCTCTCGATTATCGCTGACGGAGGTTTGCTCGGGCGGAAACCCGGATCGCTCAATCCATGACCCGCCGCCCCTGACGGCGCGATAGAGCACGCCGGACAGTGGTTGATACACTACCCCGAGGACCGGCTCGCCGGCGACTGCCAGACCAATCTGCACGGCAAAATCGCCGTCGCGGTTAATGAAGCCGTTGGTGCCATCGAGTGGATCGATCACCCAGACGCGGTCCTTCTCCAATCTGCGATCAGTGTCGACAGATTCTTCAGCCAGGATCCCGTCGTCGGGAAACTCGCGGCGAAGGCCGTGAACAATTAGTTCGTTGGCGGTGCGGTCGGCTTGCGTGACCGGCTCGTAATCGCTGGCGTCCTTTTTTTGTTCAACTACCAGGGGCTTGTCATAGAACTCGAGCACCGCGGCGCCGGCTTCGCGCGCCAGGCGCACGGCCGCTTGCAACTCAGCCAGGTAATCGTGGTTTTGGTCCATTCCCTAATTCAGTTGGCCGGCCGTATCGCGCACGATGTCCAACGTAGCTTCGATGTCGGCACGCGTAGTGCGGAAATTTGTGATGCAGGCACGCAAGGCGAGCCGTCCGTTGATGTTGGCGCTGGAAATATAGGCGCGTCCACCGCGTTGCATCAGATGCATGATGGCGGAGTTGAGTTCATCCAACTCATCGTTGAATTCGGCCAGTTCGTGTTCATTGGCTTCCAACAGCCGCGCGCGTAAATCCGCGGGCACATACCTGAAGCAGCAGATGCTCAACTCAACCGGGGCCATCAATTCAAGATCGTCCGACGAATCCACGCATGCTGCCATGTATTCAGCGAGCAACATATCGTGCGCAATGGCTTCCGCGATGCGTCGCGCGCCGTAGTGACGCAGGGTCATCCAAATCTTAAGCGCGCGAAACCGACGGGACAGCTCGACACCATAGTCCCAGAACGCAAACGATTCCGACTCGCTCTGTTCCTGCATCTTGATGTAGTCGGCATCGGTCGCGAAAGCTCGCCGCGCGGCATGGGAATCGCGGAAGAGAAGACAACCGCTGTCGATTGGCGTATAGAGCCACTTATGCGGATCGAGCGAGAGTGAGTCGGCCTTTTCGATTCCCTTGAAGAGGGCCCGCTTGTGTTCCACCATCGCACCGAATGCGCCGTACGCGCCATCGACGTGAAACCACAAATTGTTTTCAGTGGCTACCCGCCAGATTTCATCCAGCGGATCGATCGCGCCGGTGCTGGTCGTGCCGGCGCTGGCCACTACACAGAACGGTTGAAGGCCATGCTGGCGATCGGCGGCAATTTGCTCACGCAGATCTCTGACGTCGAGTTTCAGACGCTCATCACATTTCACGAGGCGCACATAGTCGCGACCGAACCCGAGAATATCGGCGGCTTTCGCGATCGAGAGGTGAATCTGATCCGATGCATAGAGAGTCATCGGCGGACCGCTTTGCCACAACCCTGCTTGCGATGTGTTTGATTTTGCGCGCGATCGTTGGGCAATAAAGAGCGCGGTCAAGTTCGCCATTGAGCCGCCGCTGGTAAGCAGTCCGTTCGCATCTTCGCTAAATCCGACCAGCGATCCCAGCCAGCGAACGACGGTCCGCTCTATTTGCGTTGCGGCTGGGGCGGAGCGCCAGGCAGGTACATTTTGGTTCAACGCCGACGCGATCAAATCCGCGTAAGCACCCGGCGGTGTCGCGGGCGAAGCTATGTAGCCAAAAAAGCGTGGATGTCCATTGTGACGGCTGGCATCGATGACGCTCTGATAGTCGGCAAAGAGCGTTTCCAGCGTTTCGCCCTCCAGCGGCAAGACCGAATCAAAGCTCGCAACAACATCTTCGCCCGAGAGATTTGGAAAAACAGGTAGCTGGGAAATGGAATTGAAGTAGTCGGTTACGAGGGCGTTGGCTTTTTCCGCCAGCGCACGCAAACTTTCGGGAGCCAGATCCAGCGAAGATGACGGCACGCCGGTGTCTCTGTCGGATGATTCAGCCAAACTCGGTAACTCCTCTTTGATGTCCGACAACGTATCATAGGTACATGGAACGTTCGAAGCTGCTCGGCTGAATGGTGGTGGCCTAATCTGTAAAAGCAAACTGTCGTTTTCCGGTGCTGGATGGCATTCGCTGCCCCGTACCCCTCCCAGCGGGAGGAGCGAATGCAAAACAAGTAACTATCGCTCGTTCACATCATCGCGTATATTGAACCTTCAATTCTTCAGGATTCGTACCACTGATCACTTATGACGATTACGGGCTGTGCCTCGCTCGAAGGCACCACACGCTATCGCGAGCGCTTCAAGACGAACGCGGCCGCTAACCATTACCGGTTGGAACAGAACCTCTGGCTTTCCTCAATCGGACTCGGTACCTATTTGGGTAATGCCGACGACGCCACGGATCAACTCTACACTGAAGCGGTCGTGCGCGCCGTCGAGCTTGGCTCGAATGTTATTGATACCGCAGCCAACTACCGTTTCCAGAGAAGCGAGCGGGCGATTGGCGTAGCTCTCCAACGCCTGATTAAAGAAGATGGCTACTCGCGCGAAGAACTGGTGATCTGCACGAAAGGCGGTTACCTGCCTTTCGATGGCGCGCCCCCGGCCGACGTGCGAACGTACGTGGAAGAAACTTTTGTCCGCCCGGGCATCGCGACGTTTGCGGACATCGCCGGTGGTAGTCATTGCATGACGCCGGCCTACCTCCAGAGCCAGATCGATCAGTCGCTGGCGAACATGCAGCTCTCGTGTATCGACGTCTACTACATTCACAATCCGGAGTCTCAACTGGGAGTTGTTTCCGAGGATGAGTTCTACCGCCGGCTGCGCGCGGCGTTTGAATTGCTCGAGCAAAATGTGCAGAGCGGAAAAATTAACCGGTATGGCGTGGCGACGTGGAATGGCTTTCGGGTGGCGGCGGGTTCGCGCGGTTATCATTCGCTGACCAGCATAGAAGCGACCGCGCGAGAAGCGGCAGGCGAAGAGCATAACTTCCGCAACATTCAACTTCCCTTCAACCTGGCGATGCCGGAAGCGCTGACGTTACGCAATCATGAATTCAACGGCGGCGAGGTTTCCACGCTGGAAGCGGCTGAAGCGTTGGGCATAACTGTAATGGCCAGTGCTTCAATCTTTCAGGGACGCGCAGCGCGTGGACTACCGGAAGCCATCAGAGAGCCGCTGGGTGGGTTGGCCACCGACGCCCAAACGGCGATTCAGTTTGTGCGTTCCACTCCGGGGATCACCACCGCGCTGGTGGGCATGAGCGATCGCGCGCACGTGGAAGAGAACCTGCAACTACTGCGCGTGGAGCCAACGTTGCCGGAAGATTTTGTCAGAATATTTGCCAATGCCTGATAGCGAGTACAATTCCTTTTCCGATTTTTGGCCGCACTACGTGCGCGAGCACAGCCGCCCGGCGACGCGCGCGCTACATTTCTTTGGCACCATCGCTGCTCTGTTTTGCCTGGTAGCATTTCTTTCCTGGGGCAAGTGGTGGCTCTTTCCACTGGCCTTCATTCCCGGTTACGGCGCGGCCTGGATCGGGCACTTCTTTATTGAAAAGAACCGCCCGGCGACCTTCAAGCATCCGCTCTGGTCTTTCATTGGTGACTACAAAATGGTCGGCCTGATGATTTCGGGAAAGATGCGGGCCGAAGTCGAGCGCACCGTCCGCGCCAATCAATCCAGCCAACGCTGAAACTATCCCCCACAAACGGTCACGTCTAGTTGCCTCCTCGGCGTCGTGTCCGGGTCGGACGTGCCCCAGTCTCGCCCAACACCTCGGTTGCGCGCCGCCGGGCGTTATTGATCGCGCGCAACCTCTGATCGTTGTTCGCGTTCGTTGCCGCGGGAACTTCTGCAACCTGAACACCCGACGCTGGTCTTGATGGTGCGCCGGGAACGTTATGCGCGGCAGCGCCCGGCTTGTCAGTATCAACCTCAGGTGACGCGGCAGGCGGCGGTGGTGGCGGCATGAGTTCGTAGTTAGGTCGTCTTGGCGATCTCTGTTGCACTGGTGCCGCCATGAGCCTTTCGCCAGGCGTGGGGCTCGGCCTCACAACGGCGGCGGCTCCTGGCTGGTTCGTATTAATGTCTGGTGTGGACACGGCCGGCGCGGCGGTGGTGCCGGGATTGACCGGCGGCGTGTTGTCATTACCGCATGACTTGCAACCCGCCTGCGTACAGAGGAGCGCAAGTGATAACCACAGGGTGGAAGGACGCATGGTAGTTCTCCTTACATTAAATTACTTTATCCGGCTGCTTTATGTTTGTGAGAAAGCGCTTGCTCCAGCCATTCATAGAGGGCGTGTCCAATCACCAGCAGCACCGGAACAAAGAAGTCGTAGAACATCCCGAGCACGAGCAGGGACAGATAACCGTACAGCACCAGCAGGCCGACGATGGCCAGCACGCCCAGGACCCTCGCGAGCGGGCCTGACAAGAGGGCAAAGATGATCGCGACGATCAGCGTGGCGACAGCCTCTATTACTTTCAAAGCCTGGTGTGTGTAGTTTCTTGAAGTGCGATTGTCGATCAACGCTTCGACATAGTTAGCGTGTAACAGAGCGCCCGGCAGTGGCCCCACCGGAGTGTAATAATTATCGACTGGGGCGCCGCGTCCATACGCCCGAGTGTGCCAATTCCCGCCAACGATGACTGTTTTGTGCCACAGCTTTTGCCATGTTTTGGGATCGCGGTCCAACACTTTGGTAGGTGAGAGACGATCGAAAGCATCCGCCGGCAGGTATCGCAGAAAGGGAAGTTCCTCCTGATCCTTTACCGGGTTGAGCGCGGCTTCTTTGACGGCACGAACGATGGCCATGGAAAAAGAGTCCATCTCCTCGCCGTCCTTCAAGGTCAGTTTGAGGGGCAACTTCCGCACGTCCGAAGGCAGCGCGACATAACCCCTGGTGACTCTACCCGGCCCAAAGTCGTAATTGTCATAAACATCAGACTCGGTTATGTAATGGTTCTGGTCCCATCTTATCGTGCGGGGGATTACGATCGGACGGCCCAGGGAAACTTCCTTGATGGTGTCCAGTAACAGCTTCGTCTCAGCTTCATAATCCGGCGAGACTGTAAGGCTGCCGTCGGGAACCTGGGATCGCAGATCAAAGTCAACGGCAATCAAAGTGGGATCCGCGTCGGCCAGTGTTTTGATTAGTTTGGCAAGATAGTCTCGCTTGATCGGAACCCGGCGTGCCAGCTCGCCTTTCCAGTATTCTTCATCCTCAACCAGCACCACCACGGTGTCCTGGACGAATGGCTGCCGTGGCCCTTGCTCCTGGAGGGCCTGGTAAAGCCAGTGACGGGGCCGGATCGCCACGTCCTGCCCCTCGAGCCAACCTCCCAGCCAAGTCCCGACCAACATCAGGACGACGACATTGATCCAGTAGAGCCATCCTTTGGCGGCTAGTTTGTTTCCCAGAATGCCGGCGATGCGGCTGATTGACGTGAAGCGATCACGGAGCGACATGGCTTAACGCGACCTGGTGAGTTTCCGAAATTACTTTCGGTGTTGCGCAATCCATTCGGTGGCGGTCCCTCGGGAGATATCGCCCACCATATTTAGCGGAAGCTGTGGACTGGTGGTTGTGACCGGGGTGGCAGAATAACAGTTGCGCTTCTACCCACCCCACATGCATATGCAAACAAGCGCGCCCACAGTATTCCCGGTCGGAATTCCTTGTCAATACTTATGCCGGAGCGGTAGTGGGGTTATGCGGTAATGGTGTGTTTCACGACACGCCTACAGTACTCAGGTTCCAGTCAGGCGCCGGAGTTCAGCAATCGATTCCTCTGAGACTGCGCGAAAGACGCGCGCATCGCAGCCGGCCGGCAGTTTCTTCACCGTTGCGGCGTCGGTAATCACAAAAGCGCATGAGCGCAAGCTTCTGTCCCAGCCCCTTTCCCGCGCGTCGCGAAAGTCCAACGCGTCAGCGTCAAGCCCGGCCGCGATCAGAATCGCACGTGACCATTTCAGGAACTCCGGCCAACGCGACGCCACCGCCACGAGTGCGTCCCGCGGCGGCAGCGTTTGTCCCTTCATCGAATCCGGCACGGAACTCGAATGCAGCAGAAAAGGTTCGACGCCCCTGGGCATCGCTTGCTGCACGACCCGGCTGTGCGAGTACATCGCAACGACTAAGGCGTTTGCCAGAAGTTTTGGCTGGCTGCCACCGTCAAAGCCGGCGCCGCTCACCGGCAGGTCCGTCGCGTCGCGAATCTCTTCTACCAGGATCTCGCGGAACTCCGGATCGGGTTCGAGCACTACGACGCGCTGCGGTGGTTGCGCCTCTAGTTGATGATGTAAGCAGGATTGAATTTCTTCAGCGCTGAAGCCTTTTTCACGCGCGGTCTTAACGAATGATGCAGCCAGATGGTCCAATTCCAGCAGCCCGTCAAACTTAGGCTCGGCGGCCTGCTCGGTAACATAGACGCCGCTGCCTTTGCGAAACTCGGTCCAACCGCGCTGGGCCAACTCGCGATAAGCGGCACTAACTGTGTTTGAGTGAATTGCGAATCGGCGCGCCACTTCGCGAGTGCTTGGTAGGCGCTGTCCCGCAGGCAAATCGCCACTGACGATGCCCAGTTTGATTTGCCGCACCAACTGCTCGCGCAAGGGAACTTCGCTACTCTTTGAAAGCCACAGGCGCATGGTTCGATTTCGGAATGCGGATGATTCGATTTCGGATTGCGGATTTATGGATGAATCACGAACTGCGGTTTCTGTAAGCTCTTAAATTCCGCCATCCGCAATCCGCAATCCGCAATCCTATCTGGCGCCGCTCTTCGGTCCCGACTTGATCGCAGGTCGCGTAGCGCCGCCGCGGCCCCCTGACGCGCCACGACTGCCGCCTTTTCCGGCGCCACCTTTGCTGCTGCCCTTTGTTCCAGACTTCGAGGCGCGCTTCCTGCCTTTGCCTCCGGTGCTGCCGTGTCCGCCGCCCGCGTTGCCGCCGGTTCTGGCGCCGCCCTTCACGCCAGTGCGCCGCCCGCCTTTCATTTCTTTGTAACTCGAGCTGTCGTCATCACGGTTTTCGCCGCCGGCCCCTTCTGCCGACGAACCGCCAAACGCAAAGCCGGTCGTCCGGCCCATAGCGGTTCCGCCTCTTTCATCCGGGCTTTGTCCTGCCTGTTCATTGGCGACCGCTTCACTCTCGCTGGCCGAACCGGTGTCTGTGATAATCTCCGCGTTTCTCTGACCTTGCTTAGCCACGTCATCCCTCCTGGTTAAGACAAACCGGCGAACGCAGGCGCGCGTCGCACCGGCAAAACTGGGGGCCAACTTTAAATTCCCGACTGAAATTCTGGTTACTTTGCTGCGGAGAATATCATAAGCCCGCCGGCCAATGCTCGTTACAGACAGAAAGCAAACCGATCGTTTGCGCAGCCACCGCTTGCGTTAAGGAAACACTATAAATACGATGCTCCCGGACAATTCATGGACACGCTTTCTTCATCGTTGGCTGTCTTGACGGCCATGATTACGCCGGCGGTTTTGATCTCCGCCAGCGGCACGATGATCCTGTCCACCTCCACGCGTTTGGGTCGAGTCGTCGATCGAGTCCGCTCGCTTTCAGACCGCCTGGAAGAGATTTCTCGCGACCATCCGGCAAAGACAGAGTTTTTGGAAGAGCGCCGGGCGATGTTATTCGATCAACTGGACAAGCTGACCAGCCGTTCACGTCTGCTGCAACGCGGACTGACCAGCTTCTATGTAGCAGTGGCGATCTTTGTAGCTACGAGTGTGGCGATTGGATTAGTGGCAGTGACGGGTACACGCTACAGTTGGGTCCCGATTGTGATGGGATTGCTGGGCGCCTGTCTTTTGTTTTATGGCAGCATGTTACTGATTTTCGAAGCGCGTCTTGCGCTGAGTACGACGCACGCGGAAATGGATTTCCTTTGGGGCATCACGAAGCGCTATATGCCGCCCGAGCTGCTCAAGGAACACAAGCCGCACTTTGTGCACTTCCGGAAGCATGAGTGAGGATCGGAGGTCGGGGGGCGGGTCTCAGGTCTCAGGTCTCAGGTCTCAGGTCTCAGGTGTCAGGTGTCAGGAGTCGGGAATCAGGAGTCAGAAATCAGAAATCAGAAATCAGAAATCAGAAATCAGAAATCGCGAGTCAGCAGTCAGGAGTCAGAGGTAAAGCACCAACTCGACCAACTTGCAGTTAGGAAGGGCGGCTTGCTCCCGCTCGTTCATTAATTTGTCTCTCCGCCCGGCTATGCCGCCTGATGTGCGGAAGGGCTTTGCCCTTCCGGACGGTGTCCCTGATTGATTGAGGCTGCGCCTCGACTCTGGGGCAGAGCCCCGATATTAATAAAGGCGAGATCCGGAAGGGCAGAGCCCTTCCGCACATCAGGCGGCATAGCCGTGACGGCGGAGATGCCGTACTGTCATCGGCAAAAGCAGTATGAAGACTAACAGCGAAAACAGCCCTTCCTACCTTCGCCTGCTCGCTTCGGGTGAGCTAACTCGCCGTGTCGAAGCGCTGGAAACTCTCCTGGCGCGCTGCACGGTGTGCCCGCGGGATTGTTTCAACAACCGGCTCGAAAACGAAATTGCCGCGTGCTATTCGGGCCGCTTGCCGATCGTCTCCAGCTACACCGCGCACTTTGGCGAAGAGCCAGCCCTGGTCGGCACGCATGGCGCCGGCAACATTTTTTTCGGTAACTGCAATCTTCGTTGCGTCTATTGCCAGAACTATCAGATTTCCCAGACGCATAAAGAACAACTGAAGAACGAAGTCACGCACGAACGGCTGGCGGAGATGATGTTGGATCTGCAGGCGCGCGGCTGTCATAACATCAACTTCGTTTCGCCCACGCACTTCGCGCCGCAGATGGCCCGCGGGATTCTCCTCGCCGCTGAACAAGGGCTGCGCCTGCCCATCGTTTACAACACGAATGCTTATGATTCGGTTGAAGTCCTGCGTCTGCTGGACGGGATCGTTGACGTCTACCTGCCGGATTTGAAATACGCGGAAAACGAAGCCGGCTATTTGTATTCGAAGGTAAAGAGTTACAAAGACTGCGCGCGACTGGCCATCGCCGAAATGCACCGGCAGATGGGTGACCAGCCGGTGTTCGATGCGAAAGGGCTGTTGCAGCGCGGTCTCGTGATTCGTCTGCTGGTTTTGCCCAACGACATCGCGGGCGTGCGCGAGTCGCTGCAGTGGATCAAGGAAGAACTAAGCCCGCGCGTGACGATCTCTTTGATGGCCCAGTACTACGCGACGAACCAGGCAGCCACGAACGAGCGCTACCTATTACTTTCGCGACGAATTACAGAATCGGAATGGCTGCGCGCTGCGGCGTTGCTGGATGAATTCGGCATGGAAGAAGGTTGGATGCAGGACTACGACGGGGCCGCGCATTACTACCGGCCGGATTTTACTGATGGCAAAACGCCCTTCCGAGACATTCGCGACTTCGGGGTTTGAAGAAGAGGGCTTACCACTAAGAGAACTCCACCTTACTCATCAAAATCCCCATCCCTGATCGCCTGCGCAATCTTTTCAATATCATCTGAGAGGGCTTTATCTTCGGTTAGCCGCGGGACGTGGCGACGCAGGATTTCATAGCCGCGCTGTACGCCCTGGCCGGGCAAGAGGGGCGCGCGATATTCCAGGCCTTCGGCCGCCGCGAGCAACTCAATTGCGATGACGTACTCGGCATTCGTGACCACGGTACGAAGTTTGGTGGCGGCGGTCATCCCCATCGACACGTGGTCTTCTTTGCCGCCGGACGTCGGCAGGTTATCCACACTCGCCGGATGCGCGAGGATTTTCATCTCATTCAAAAGCCCCACCGCCGTCACTTGCGCAATCATGTAGCCGGATGACGTTCCCGGATCGGTCGTCAGGAATGGCGGCAGGCCTTCGTTCAAATCAGGATTGATTAGACGTTCCGTGCGACGCTCGCTGATGCTCGCCAGATCAGTCAGAGCGATAGCAGCGAAATCCAACACGAGGGCGATTGGCGCTCCGTGAAAGTTTCCTCCTGACAAGACTTCTTCGGTATCGGCGAAAACCACAGGGTTATCGGTGACGCTGCCGGTCTCTGTTTCAACCACGTTGCGTGCGTGCGCCAGCGCGTCGCGCACCGCGCCATGAACCTGCGGCATGCAGCGCAGACTGTATGCGTCCTGCACGCGCGGATCGTTGCGAATATGCGATTCGCGAATCTGGCTGTCACGCAATAGTTCGCGCAGGTGGGCCGCGGCTTCGATCTGGCCGGTGTGTGGACGCGCTTCGTGCAAACGTTCATCGAAAGCGACCGGCGTACCGCGCAAGGCTTCCAGTGACATGGCGCCGGAAAGATCCGCGATGCGCGCGAGCCGGCCGGCGCGATGCAACGCGAGGCCGCCCACAGCCGACATCGCCTGCGTGCCATTCAAGAGCGCGAGACCTTCCTTGGCCTCGAGTTGGATTGGCCGAATCTCAGCCAGCCGCAACGCTTCGGCGCCCGCCATCCGTTGACCGCGGTAGAAGGCTTCGCCCTCCCCAATAACTACGAGGGCGAGGTGCGCGAGCGGCGCCAGATCGCCGCTGGCTCCGACCGATCCTTTCTCGGGAATTACCGGAGTGACGCCGCGCTCCAGCATCGCCAACAGCGTTTCAATCACGACGGCACGCGCGCCGCTGTAGCCGCGCGCCAGCACGTTGGCCCGGAGCAACAACATGACGCGCGCTTCCGCTTCGGAGAGCGGCTGCCCAACGCCGCACGCCGTGCTGCGCACCAGGTTCAACTGGAGTTGACGGAGATCTGTTGGGGGAACGTGAACGTCGGAGAGTCTGCCGAAGCCCGTGTTTACACCGTAGACGATGCGACCTTCGGCGAGGATTTTTTCCACTACACGGCGCGACTGTTCGACTCGTTCGCGCGCTGCAGATGCAAGCGTTACCGGTTCGTCGCCCGCTGCGACGCGAGCAATTAGATCGAGAGACAGTTTTTGGCCGTTAAGATCCATGGGTCAGGGGGGCGATGATCAGTGGGCAGTGGGCAGTGGGCAGTGGGCAGTGAGCAGTGGGAAGTGAGCAGTAGATTGTTCGCCGTTCTAATTGCTGCCTACCGCCGACTGCCCACTGCCCACTGCCCACTGCTACTGCCGTCTGGCTCGGTCCGGCGCTTCGCTTAAATCGATTTTCTTAAACTCGCCCGTAGTCGTGCCGCTCGTTCGTACGCGATGCCGGGCGCGCTTGGTGCGCCGAACGGTTCGCGCACTCGTCTTAGCCGCGGCCCGCGTCCAGCTGCTGACGCGCTGCAATGGATGCAGCGACAACTCATGACGCGGCAGCACTTCACCGGTGGCTTCGCGGAGCTTGATTGTGCCGATAGCAAAAATCAGGACGGCGGCGTTGAACAAAAACCCCAGGATGAAGACGATCCAGCCTGGAACAATGCCAACCTTGGCCCGCTCAATGAAAATATCAAAACTGTAAGCCGGCTCCGGATGCAGGTAGACCTTCAAATTCCAGCTCAAAGCCAGCAAGACAAATATCCATAAATAGTTTCGGCGTAAACGCCGGCCCACCGCTTCCCATTCACTGATGGTGAAGTGCGGAGTAATCAAATCTGAAGCCAGGTGCGCGGCCCATTCTTCGTCGGCCGGCAAGCTTTCGGGCGCCAGAAGTTGCGCAAAGTAGCCGGTCTCCATCACCCGCACGCGGCTGGACCAGATTTCATAGTAGCGATAACGGCGCGCTTCCATCAGCAGAAAGATCCCCACGAGAATCGAATTGATCGGAATCACAAAATGCGGGTTCGCGGCGGAACCGAACGCAAAGGAAAGGGTGGCTCCTGCCGTGAGCACTGCCCAGTTAGTAGTCGTATCCAAACGGTTGCGCCAGGTGTTGGACCGCTGCACTTCACCGCGATAGAAGTGGACCATCGCAGTATTAAACTCAGCGGGCGCGAAACGGCGCATCGTCGCCAGCGGAGATTGTGGCGCGTTGCGATCAACATTCACTTCCGGCTGCGGCGGAGGCGCAGGACGCAAGCGGACGCCCGTCTGTTCGGCGGACGAAGGCCCACTTCCTCTTTGTCTGGGGTCTGGATTGGTAGCCATCAGCGATGCGAAATTCTTAAAAAAGACCAACCGGCGGGCTGCCGCGCAGCGTGCCAGATAATAACACGCACAAACTTTGCGTGCGTCATTTTCACCTGTAGTTCGCAAAAAACCGGTTGCTTGACACCCTCATAACGCGTCCCTATAGTTCACCTCTGTGTTGTTTGACACTGAGATTTCTAACAGCAGTAACATGAGCAGCAATACGGGCCATGTAACCGCCGCGGACGAGCACTGGATGCGCCGCGCGCTGCAGGCCGCGATCGAAGCGGAGCAACGTGGTGAGGTGCCAATCGGAGCTTGCGTTGTAGCTGGCTCCGAGTTGTTGGCAGTCGCGGGAAACCTGACCCGAACCGAGTGTGATCCGACTGCGCATGCGGAGATAGTCGCCCTGCGCGCGGCCGCGCAGAAGTTGGGAAACTATCGCCTGACGGATAGCGTCGTTTATTCAACGATTGAGCCGTGCGCGATGTGCGCCGGCGCTTTGATTCAAGCTCGCGTGGGCCGCCTGGTTTACGGCGCGCGCGACGAAAAAGCCGGAGCGGTGGAGTCGCATTTTCAAATCTGCGATGCCGGCATGTTGAATCATCGGGTGATAGTAATGACCGGCGTGCTGGAAGCGGAATGCCGCACGTTGATGCAGGAATTTTTTAAGAAGAGAAGGTCAGGCGAAATAGTTTAGTCAGAATCGCCTGCGGTAGCGGGCGGCCTGCCCATTGCAGAATGGGGATTGCAGAATGCGGATTGATAGAAGCAGGAGAACGGCTTTAAATCCGCAATCCTAAACCATCAATCCGCAATCGGCAGGCCCGCCCGCTACCGCAGGCGTTGCTGACAAGTTGCGGAGAGGTCGCATAGTGGCTTAGTGCACCGGTCTCGAAAACCGGAGTGGGGGAAACTCCACCGTGGGTTCAAATCCCACCCTCTCCGCCATAGAAGGAAGAGACTAGAGGTTAGAGACTAGAGACTAGGATTTTTACTAGCCTCTAGCCTCTAGTTTCTAGCCTCTCGCGTCGGAGAGGTGCAAGAGTGGTTGAATTGGCAGCACTGGAAATGCTGTGAGCGGGAAACCGTTCCGTGGGTTCGAATCCCACCCTCTCCGCCATAGAATCTCAAATTGCGGATTTTGCCTCTGGGTTTAATGCGTTACGTATGAAAGCAACTTTGCGATTCCCGACTTCGGCGATTGGACTGGCGCTGGTTTTCGCGTTCTTGGGCAACAGCGCTTTCGCTCAGCGCCCGCGCTCGCGGGCCGCAAAAATGACTATTTGTGGAGATCCCACCGCGACTTGCAAGAGCAGCACGACGTTTCAGCCGAATGACTTACCGTTTCGCGTGCCGGAAAGTTGGGTGGTTTCCGACACCGAAGTGTTCTATGCCATTCTGTTGAAGAGCATGCCTGCCGAGTACGATAATTGCGATGTGTTTATCCCCGAAACCGAGCGGCTCGAAGCGCAAAGCCTGTTCCCCCGCAATAAGGTCTTCTCTTCGCGTTGCATCGATCCTGAGAATTTGTTTTATACGGATGAAAGCGCGCCACTGAAGAAACGCTACCTTAATGAGAACCATAGGATCATGGCTGTCTATGCCGGCGCGACCCTGGCCACGGCCAGACGCTTTTTGGAAACCGTGAAAGCGACGGGGAAATTTCCCGGCGCCAACATTCGACGCATGCGCACCGGCTTCAACGGTACCTAATTCGCAGGACAGGCTTCATGTCTGTCATGCCGGAGAACAAATATGGACGACAAGTTAGCGCAGGAAGAGGCCAGGCGATCCGTGCAGCACGAAACCGTAAAGGCCCAGGTTGAAGGCGAAGTGCAGGCAGAGATCGCTGATCAAGCTCAAGTGCCCGCGCCCGGCGAGCAGCAAAAGGTCCAACAGGTGGCGGGAGAGTTTCGTTCCAAGGCCGTCAACGAAGTGATCGACACCGAGCGCGAAGTTGAACGCGGCCGTGGGGCGGCCAGAATCTCCCAGATAGTCGATTACATTTTTTACGTAATCTACGCGTTGCTCGGCATGCGTTTCCTGCTGGCGTTACTGGCCGCGCGTAGCAGTGCCGGCTTCGTCCAATTTATCGTGACAGTAACTAATCCGTTCTATCAGCCATTTAGAGGAATAGTCGCCAGTCCCAGCACCGATCAGGGACATACGCTGATGGTGCCGATCATTATTGCGATCATTGCTTACCTTCTCCTTCATCTTGCGATCAACGGTTTGTTGCGCATGGTGGCGCACCGCAAGACCGCGATTTAACGCTACGACGCCGCCTTATCTGTTTTATTTCCGGGTGAAACTGCCCGCGGATTCTTATCGAATCGTTTATCTGCTATCCTTTCCTCTCCGACTCAAGACAGAACAATTTCTGTCCTGCTTTTTTGAGTTATCAGATCCCGGGCTCCGCACAACGCTTGCCTTGCGAACTCCGCCAGGCCGGGAACGGAGCAACGGTAGCAACGGCGGTGTGTGTTGCGGGTAAGTCCGGGGTCTGGCCAAATGGAACGGGAAATTAAAGTCGAAACCGGGGCTGAACCGGCTGTCGCTATTCCCGGTACGGGGCGAATAGTCTGCAATCACCAACCGCAAATCTTTGAGGGGAGGGACAGTTAAGATGAAAAGAATTCTCACTGCCGTGCTGTTTACGACGACGGCTCTCTTACTTCTGCTGCCGAGCGCATTCGGCCAGTCTCCCGCTTCTTTAACGCGCGAAGATGTGCTGAAGGAGATCTTAACCAAGCGGGCCGAGCTACAGGCGCTGGAAGAACAATTCCTTACTCCGTCCAACGAAGATCGGACCGCTTACGCTGAGTTTCTGCGCCAGCCGCACACCGGGTTGATTCGGTTGCTGCCGCGCGAGGTTTACGAGAGTGACTCGTTCAAAAAGAACCGGAAGACAATGACCATCCGTGGCGGCGGGGCCTATTATTCCTTCGGTCTCTTGACCCACGAGTATGGCTACGGCTCGGACATCGAACTGCAGCAGGGCAATTTGCAGGTGGGCTTTGCCGGAGCGGATTATGGGATGTTGACCAATCTGGGTGACGTCCCGTTGGAAGAAATCGTTCTGGAACACGCGAGCGTAAGGTCCCTGGTAGAGTACAAAGTGCCGGCTGAGGAGCCGCAAGCCCGTTTGGAAGCTCGCAGGTTTCGAGCCGGGACCGAGATCGACAACGTCGCGTACAAATCGCAACTTCCGGTCGCGGTTAACAGAACGTATCTGCTGCGTTCGATCAACTATAACGATTATGATGTCACCGTGGCCTTTCGAATAGTCCGCAAAGACTCTGACGGCAGTATCATCATTGCCTGGAAATTGCTGAAGAAGAACCCGAAGCCAAGATTAGCCCGCAACGAAACCAAGCCGTAGACCGCGAAGCAACAGCGGTGTGGGTTGCGGGACCGTTCGAAATAAGATCGCCCGCGGCAATTGAAACAAATCCATGACCTATCAAGTCATTGCTCGCAAATGGCGGCCGCAAACTTTTGCCGACGTCACCGGCCAGGAAGCCATCACCCAGACACTCAGGAACGCGATTGCGCACGGGCGTCTGCACCATGCGTATTTGTTTTCCGGGGCGCGCGGGGTGGGAAAGACTACGACCGCGCGATTGTTAGCTAAGGCCCTGAACTGTCATAAAGCTACCGGACCAACGCCGGAACCTTGCGCGATTGATGATCCCACAGCGTGCGCTTCATGCCGCGAGATTGCGGGCGGCGGCTCGATCGACGTACAGGAAATCGACGCGGCCTCCAACACGGACGTAGGCAACATTCGCGATGCCATCATCGGCACCGTTGCTTTTGCGCCAGCCCGTGATCGTTACAAGGTCTTCATCATCGATGAAGTCCACATGTTGTCCGCTTCATCCTTCAACGCCCTACTGAAAACAATTGAAGAGCCGCCGCCGCGCGTCGTCTTCATCATGGCAACGACCAGCCGGCACAAAGTTCCCGAGACGATTCTGTCGCGCTGCCAGCTTTTCGAGTTCCGTACTATTGCCACGGCAAAGATTGCCGAGCGGTTGCGACATATCGCCGACGCGGAAGGTTTGAAGATTCCCGACGAAGCGATTCGCGAAATTGCACGGGCCGGCGAAGGTTCAATGCGCGACGCGCAATCTGCTTTCGATCAGGTAATCAGCTTCGCCGGGAATGAGATCAAAACGGAAGACGTGGAGAAAGCGCTCGGCATTGCCGGCGCGGAAATATTGGCGCGCGTGGTGAACGGGATCGCCGCCAATAATTCCGCGGAAGCGCTGGCGGTAATTGATGAAATCGTGATGCGCGGGCATGACTTGCGTAACTTTTGTCGCGATTTGCTGGCCTACTTCCGCGATTTGATGGTGGTGAAGGTTTCGGGTGACGCGCGTTTGCTGGAAACCTCGGCAGCCAGCTCGGCCGAGCTGGAAAGCCATGCGGAACAATTTTCGGAATCAGATCTGGTGCGGTTCTTTCGCTCGCTGGCCGATACGGAAAACAGTTTGAAGGAAGCGGCGCACCCGCGCTACCAGGTCGAAGTCGGATTGGTGAAGTTGATGGAGATGCGGCGCCTGGCTCCGCTCAGCCAACTGGTAGAGCGCGTCGCGGCGCTGGAAGAGAGTTTACGGACGGGAAAACCTGTACCGGCGAACGCGACGCCCACTGGCAGTTCGGGCGGATCGGTTCCCAGTACCGGAGGAAAACCGGCGGGAAGTTCGACACGATCTGCGGCCGGTGGCAGTCGAGCGATGGCTGAAGAGCCGCCGGCGATGAGCAGCAGCTCGCCAATGTTCGGATCGGCGGCCGCGGCGCCGGCCCGCGAACGCGATCAGATCATGGCCGAACCGCAGAGAGCCGAGGCCATTTCATCCCCGCCGGGAATGTCCGAAACCACCGGCACGGCACCCACTCTCCAGGCAAGCGGCGAAGTCACGATATTCGATCGAGTCCGTGGGGCGCTTGAGGAAAAGCGAAAGATGCGTCTGCTGGCCGCCCTCGAAGGCGCGCAGAATGTTTCCTTCACTGATGACGAAATGTGCGCTGAGTTCGCTCCAGCAGACAGGCATTTCCGGGACACATTCGATAAAGCTAACTGCAAAGTCCTGCAGGAGGTTTGTAAGGAAGTTACCGGACGCGATTTTAGCTTTCGCTTTCTCATCAAAAGCGCCGACGGCAATGGGCCAGTAAGCCCTGAAGAGGAAGAACGGCGCGAGCAACAGCGTCTGCGTGAAGCCGCCGAAGCTCATCCCGGCGTGCAGCAAATGCTGCGCACCTTTCGCGGCGAAATCATCGAGGTGAAACGAGTCCGCGAGTGAATGGGCGTCGAGTGAGTGGCGAGGGGTAAGGGGCGGATTTTCCATATGTCCTCGTTTGTCATCGGTAGAGGATCGTCTCTATGAAACTACGGCCAACAACTAGGAAAAAATCCTGATTGTGAAAAAGCGATGACAAATGACAAATGAGAAATGGTGGATTCAAGTTTCAAGTGCAACAACTTGATCCATGCGTCTGCGCCAGAGGCGCAGTGGCAAGGTAGCCAGTGGCAAGCGCGCAGCGCGCGGCCACTGGGACATCGGAAAACGAGAAGGGCGCCCGGCAAGGGCGCGCGGAATATCAGGAGTGCCGTTACCTCCCGGCGCCCGTGCGGGGCGCCATCCAATTGGGGATACGGATCCAGTGGCCGCGCGCTGCGCGCTTGCCACTGGCTACCATCCTTCCGCGCCTGCCGGCGCGAGGAAACCACAACGGCAACCGGCTGGGTTTCGCCAGCTGAGTCAATGGATCAATTTCAACATCCATTGGTTGCACTTCCAAATTGAATTCGCGAATGACAGCTGGAAAATCTCCTGCCCCTTTGGTTCACTCTCAATTCCAATACCCAAAACTCCCTCGAACCAAACCCAAACCCCAGGCCAAAACTTCTCCGAACCAAACCCAAACCCCCGGCGTACTTAAATCGGAGGTTGATTTTGAATGCGTGATCCTTACATTGCGGGTGTCTTGAGTTTCCTTGTTCCCGGCATTGGTCAGATTTATAACGGCCGCATTGTTATCGGAGTCATTTGGCTTTTCATTACCGGCGTCTCATGGATTGGTTCCGCCGGCACTTTGGGCTGGATTTTTCACATCCTCTCCGCTTATTTCGCCTTTAGATACGCCAGGAAACATCCGGTCCGCGTTTGAGTTCGGGCCTCCTCCCGCATCGTTTGTCCCCGTGCTATTCTGGTCAGCGAAAACCAGCTGACAGCTTTGGAAAAAGTCGCTTCAGTAATTGCTCGACTTTCAGCCGCGGGTTAGTTCGCCCTCTCCCGAGGAAATGATCCGCAGAACATAAACCGATTCGATGCTTCTTTTGCGAAGCTCTGCCTAACAGATCATGAATAGCTTGCCAAAGCAAAGCGAACACCCTGGTCCGTGTGCCTCCGTGTTCAAAGCAGCGCTGGATGGTGCGCGTCAAAGACGCTTCGTCGAACGCATAACGGAGAAGGATGCGTCGCTCTGGAAATCAGACGAGGCCCATCAAAAAATTATTCGCAATTCGTTGGGATGGTTAACCGTGCCGCGTTTTACTGTCCAGCACATTGACGAGCTGAGGAGTTTTGCGAGCGAGGTGCGCGCCGCAGGCTCCCAACATCTGATGTTGCTCGGGATGGGTGGATCCAGTCTTTGCCCGGAAGTTTTTTGCCGCACTTTCGGTCAGCGCGAAGGCTGGCCCGAACTGCTGGTGCTTGACACAACTGATCCGGACACCATCGCCGAATTTGCATCGCGGATCGATGTAACGAAAACGCTTTTCATAGTCTCGTCAAAATCCGGCAGCACGATTGAGCCACTTTCCTTTTACAAATACTTCTTCGACCTCGTGCAGTCACAGAAGCATGATCGCGCCGGCGAAAATTTTGTGGCCATCACTGATCCAGGCACACTGATGGAGCGGATTGCGCGTGAGGCAAACTTCCGTCGCATCTTTCTAAATCCCGCCGATATCGGCGGACGTTATTCGGCGCTTTCATATTTCGGCATGCTGCCCGCCGCGCTGATGGGTTTAGATGTTGAGGCGATGTTGTCCCGGGCCATCGCTGCATTGGAGGCCGCCTCAAAGCCGGAGCCGGCGGAAGCGAATGACGCCCTGCTCCTCGGATGTGCCTTGGGAAGTCTCGCATCTGCGGGACGAGACAAACTGACGCTGGTGACCAGTTCCGAGATTGCATCGCTTGGACTCTGGATCGAGCAACTGGTGGCAGAGAGTACCGGAAAGGAAGGCAAAGGAGTTGTTCCCGTTGCCGGCGAGCCGCTTGGGACGCCGGAAATCTACGGAGCTGATCGCGTTTTCGTGGCGCTCAGCGTCGGCGAGCTTGCAGCTTCGTCAGCCGAAAAGTTGTGTGAGTTGGAACTTGCCGGGCACCCAGTTATCCGGCGCGTCTTAAATGATCCGATCGATCTGGGAGCAGAGTTCTTTACCTGGGAATTTGCGACCTCTGTGGCTGGAGCTTTGTTGGAGATCAATCCGTTCGATCAACCGAACGTGCAGGAGAGCAAAGACAATACCAACGCCTTGCTGGAGGACTTTAAAGCCAAAGGAAAATTGCCTGAGCAGGCGTTGCTGTCGTCCGATGATGGAATAAAGATTTACGGCGCACGCTCCAGCCTGACCACTTCACGGGAGATCATCGTTGAGGTCTTTTCGCAAGTGAAGCCCGGCGACTATGTTGCCTTGCTGGCTTACTTGCAGGAAACCGCGGAGCACGAAAAACTTTTGCAGGCGATTCGCGATGGGCTGCGCGCTCGCTTTCATGTGGCCACGACCTCCGGCTATGGTCCGCGGTTTCTGCATTCGACCGGGCAGCTTCATAAGGGCGGGCCTGACAGCGGCGTCTTCATCCAACTAACGTGTGACGCGAAGACAGATTTGAAGATTCCGGGAGAGCCTTACACGTTTGGTGTTCTTCGACAGGCCCAGGCGCTGGGTGATTTCTCGTCCCTGGAAAGTAAAGGCCGGCGCGCGGTCCGAATTCATTTGGGTGAAGATGTTGAAGCAGGTTTGCAGAAACTGCTGAAGGTAGTTTGCAACCCCTGATCTTGAAGCAGCGGGCGTAAACGCACCTTCCTGACTGCCGGCCATCTAAGACGACTTTGAAACTCAAACGCTAACTACTCGCAGTCAGGAAGGCGGATTTATCCCCGCTCTTCCCCAGCGATCAATCTTTCTGCGAAGCCGCTAGCGTGTAATCAAACTCGTAGAAGTGCTTGCCCTCGACGATATTGATCGTCATCTTTCCCGCCAAACCTTTCAGCTCGCCGGTACCGGAATCCGGCACAACTGTTATGTTCAGCTGCGGCTCACCGCGATTCATAGTGCCGCTATGCTGAAGCGCAAAAGTGCCGCTCTGGCCATGCAACTTTCCCTTCACCCGTTCCATCGCGACGTAGCCGGCTGAACCTTTCACCTCAGTTCCGACCGCCAGCATCTGACCTTTGCTCGTGCCTTCCAAATCGCCGTGAAATTGCTTGTCGAGCGTCATCCGGCCCACTGCCGGATCTCCGCCGCTGTCATTCGCCTGGGGATTCACCTTTACATCAAACGTGCCGCTGGCATGCACCGTCACGAGCTTCTCCTTCTTCACTGAGTTGGGCGTAGATGATTTGGTTTGAGTGTGCGCCGGAAAGCCGAACCACGGTACAGCGGCGACGATCAGAAGACTTAACAGGAATTTCATGTTTTTATTTTGCAGGGCTCATTTGCAGAGCTCTTGGCCTGCAAGCCGGGCGGATTATAGCAGTCGATCAGGAAATGGGTTATAAAACAAGCAACTAATTCATCAGCAGTTAACGAGGAGGGAGCGCGACATGGCGGAAGCTGACATCGGCATCGCCGGCGTGGGCGTAATGGGTTCAAACCTGGCGCGCAACATGGAGCGGAACGGTTTTGCCGTGGTGGTTTGGGACCGCGATCTGAAGTTCACGGCGGAAGCGATGTCGCACGTCGCCGCGGGCCAACGCATCTCCGCGACCAAAACTCCGGAAGAATTCGTGCGCGCGCTCAAGCGTCCGCGAAAAATCATGATGATGATCAAGGCCGGGCCACCAGTTGATTGGACGGTAGAACAATTCCAGCCGTTCCTTGAGAAAGACGACATTCTGATCGATGGCGGCAACTCGTTTTTCCAGGACACGCGCCGCCGTGAAGCCGCACTCGCGACCGCGGGGCTGCGATTCATCGGCTCCGGTGTTTCCGGCGGTGAAGAAGGCGCCCTGCATGGTCCATCGCTGATGCCCGGTGGCGCGCGGGCAGCTTACGAGGAAATCCGGCCAATCTGGGAAGCTATTGCGGCCAAAACCGATGACGGCGCATGCACGACCTATGTGGGACCGGACGCCGCCGGCCACTTCGTGAAGATGGTCCATAACGGCATTGAGTACGGCGACATGCAATTGATTGCCGAAGCCTACGACATCATGCGGCGAGTGTTGCGCATGAGCGCCGTGGAGATCGCCGATGTCTTTGACGAATGGAACCGCGGGAAGTTGGATTCATACCTGATTGAGATCACTTCGCAAATCCTGCGCGTGAACGACAAAGATACGGGAAAACCCCTCGTCGATCTGATTCTGGATCAGGCGGAACAGAAGGGAACCGGCAAATGGACCGCACAGGTCGCACTCGATTTGGGAGTGGCTATCCCGACGATCAATGCGGCCATCGATGCGCGGCTGATGTCGAGCTTAAAAGCCGAAAGGGTAGCGGCGAGCGGACAGTTTGAGGAAAGCGCGCCGGCTCCCGCTCTCAATCAGAAAGATCTGATTGGTTGTTTGCATGACGCGCTTTATGCGTCGAAGATTTGTTCCTATGCGCAGGGCTTCAGTCTGATGCGCGCGGGCTCAAAGGAGTGGGGCTGGAACATCGATCTGAGCGAGATGGCGCGGATCTGGAAAGGTGGCTGCATCATCCGCGCCAAATTCCTCGACAGCATCAAGCGCGCGTATGAGACCGATCCGGAGCTGGCGAATTTGATGTTGACTCCGGAATTGCGCGATTGGCTCAAGTCCGCGCAAGTCAATTGGCGTAAGGCACTTGGCACTGCCCAAGCCGCGGGAATTGCGGCCCCCGCAATGGCGGCCAGCCTCGCGTACTTTGACAGTTACCGGACCGCGAGTCTGCCGCAGAACCTGACCCAGGCACAACGGGATTTCTTTGGCGCGCATACTTATCATCGCATCGATCAGCCGGAGCGGGGCGCGGTGCATACAGATTGGGAATCGATGGAGTGATCCGCAGATTACGCAGATTACACAGAACGATTAATGGAAAGGGAAAGGGGAAAACGCAAAAGTTAGTCAGCCGTTTGAATTGCGTTCTTTGCCTTTCCAACATCTTAACTGCGCAATCTGTGGCTAGTAGATCAAAGGAAATCATGATGTTGCGAAAGGTGCTCTGTTCCCGCCTTGCCTTCCTTCTGTTACTGCTGACGATCTGTTCGGCGGCAACGGCTCAAACCAAACAGTTCCGCATCGACTATACCGTCGAAGTTCAGAACCCCGAGACAGGTCTGTTTCACGTTACCGCCGATGTGCGGAACATCAGGCAACCGAGTCTGGAGCTGTCGCTCCCCACCTGGACACCGGGCTGGTACACGATTGAGAACTACGGCAAAAACATTTTGCGTTTCACGATCAAGGACGTGAAAGGAAAACGTTTGGGCCACACGATGACGCGCAAGCAGACGTGGAAAGTGGAGACGGCCGGCCTGAATCAAATCATCGTCGAGTTCGATTATCGGGCCGATACGCTCGGTCTGAACCAGGCAAAGATCACCAAAGACTTTGCGTTCTTTACCGGCACGCAATTATTCCTGATGGGCGAGGGCCATCGCGCCGGTCCCAGCTCGGTTCGCTTCGTGATTCCCAGGGATTGGCAAATCATTTCCGCTTTAACCGAAACGACAGATCCAATGCGCTTCACGGCGCCGGATTACGACACCCTGGTCGACGCGCCCACGGAGATGGGCCACTTCGACGTTACAAGTTTTGCCGTTGAGGGCAAGCCGCATCGTTTCGTCGCCACCCCCGCCGGCGCTTTTTCGCAGGAGAAGGCGCACAAGTTTACTGAGCTGCTGGCAAAGGTAGCCACCGCCCAGAGCGCCATCTTCCGTGGCTTGCCTTATGAAAAGTACGTCTACTTTTATTTCTTCCTGCCGGCCGAATCGAATGCCAGCGGCGCGCTGGAGCATCAGAATTCGCATGTCAGTTTTGCGCCGCCGGGTGATGTGGCCCAGCCGGAAGGAATGATCGGAACCGCCTCGCACGAGTTCTTTCACACCTGGAATGTGAAGCGCATCCGGCCGGCCGAAATGTGGCCGTATGACTATGCGCGGGAAGACGAAACGCCGCTCCTGTGGGTTTCCGAAGGCTTCACCAACTATTACGGCATCGTCGGTACTTATCGCGCCGGCGTGACTACGCAGGAAGCTTTTCTGGAGCGGGCCGCCGGCGCCATCTCAGACATTGAAAACAATCCCGCGCGCAATTTTGTTTCGCCGGCCGAGTCGTCGGTTTCAACCTGGGTAGGATACGACACGCCGGTCGCGTTCCCCATTTCTTACTACACGCAGGGACAAAACATTGGCGCGTTGATGGATCTTTCCATTCGTCACGACTCGGGCGGTCGGGCCAGCCTTGATGACGTGATGCGCGCTCTCTATCGCGAACATTATCTCCGGGGCCGCGGGTTCTCAAATGAAGACATGGTCCGGATTGTTAACCGCCTGGCGGGCCGCGACTATCACGATTTTTACCGGCGCTATGTTTGGGGCGTGGAAGTGCCGCCCTACGAAACGATCTTTGGCTACGCCGGGTATCGGGTGGAAAAGAAATCCGCCAAAGTGCCGGTTTTCGGCTTTGATGGGCGGTTCAGAAGTGGCGGGCTGCGCGTGCAGTCAGTTCAGCCAAATTCGCCGGCCACCGAGGTGGGTCTGGAAGTCGGCGATGTAATTACGAAGATTGACGGTGAGGCGATCAATTGGAACCGGCTGGGCACGATGGCAGGCCGCACGATCAAATTGACGATCAAGCGTGGCGAAACAGAGAGCGACAAGACCATGAAAGTTGGTTCGCGCGAAACCTTGTCCTATCACCTCGTCGACCTGCCGCATCCGACGCCCCGGCAATTACAAATTCGCGCAGGATGGTTGAGCAGGGAACAGCCGATTCGTTAACTCATAAACGAAATGACGGACGACACGTTAGAGCAATCAAGTGAAAGTGATAATCCCTTACGCACAGGAATGCGCATTGAACATACTGCGCCACCCTGCACCGTAGTCATCTTCGGCGCCTCTGGCGACTTAACGAAAAGAAAACTTCTGCCCGCGCTTTACCGCCTCGCCCAACAACGTTTGATTCCGGCTGAGTTTGCGATTGTCGGCCTCGCGCGGCAGGAGATGAGCGATGATGAATTTCGTTCGCAGATGCGTGCCGCGGTCGATGAGCATGAGGAAACCGAACTCGATGAAGCTGTCTGGCGGAGTTTCGCTGCCGGCCTGTTTTACGTTTCGGGTGACTTCGCCGCCGGACAGAGTTTTCAAGACCTGCGCGAAAAGCTGGAGCAGGTTGAGGCTGAGCGAGGCACCAGCGGCAATCGGGTCTACTATCTGGCGACGGCGCCGGATTTCTTTGGCGTAATCACCAAACAACTCGGGGACGCGGGGTTGGCGAAGCCGGCAAACGAAGCCTGGACACGCATCATTATTGAAAAGCCCTTCGGCCACGATCTGGAAAGCGCCCGGGGCTTGAATGACGAGCTGGCGGCGGTCTTCAGGGAGGAACAGGTCTATCGCATCGATCATTACCTCGGCAAAGAAACCGTGCAGAACCTGCTCGTGTTTCGCTTTGCCAACAGCATCTGGCAACCAATCTGGAATCGGGACTACATCGATCACGTGCAAATAACCAACGCGGAAGCGCTGGGAGTCGAAGGGCGCGGCGGGTTTTATGAAAAGGCGGGGGCGGTGCGCGACATGATTCAGAGCCATGTTTTCCAGGTCACTTCGCTGATCGCGATGGAGCCGCCGGCCTCACTCGAGGCCGACGCAATTCGCGACAAGAAGGTGAAAGTTATGCGCACGGTGCGCGCCATTAGCGCGGACACGATCGAGGAATCGACGGTCCGCGGCCAGTATGGACCAGGCTTTGTTCTGGGCGATAAGGTCCCCGGATACCGCGAAGAGACGGGCGTGGATCCTAACTCTTCGACCGAAACGTTTGCCGCATTGAAACTCTATTTCGACAACCCGCGATGGCGGGATGTCCCGTTTTACATTCGATCCGGCAAACGTCTGACGCGGCGCGTTACGGAAATCGCGATCCAGTTCAAGCAAACTCCGCACGCGCTATTCACTGAGTGCGATGCGCCGCTCGAGGCCAATGTGTTGATCATGCGCATTCAGCCAAACGAGGGAATTACGTTGCGCTTCGGTGCCAAATTGCCCGGTCAGGCAATGCGGATCCGCTGGGTGAACATGGATTTTCGTTACGGCTCATCGTTCGGCCTCGAACCGCCGGAAGCCTATGAGCGGCTGTTGCTGGATTGCATGTTGGGTGATTCCACCTTGTATGCGCGGCGCGACATGACTGAGCGTGGTTGGGAAATTGTGACGCCGATCCTGGAAGCCTGGAAAAAGCCGGCGCCTGATTTTCCCAACTATGCGGCGGGATCGGCTGGGCCAAAGCGCGCGGCTGAACTGATGGAAAAGGACGGCCGAGAGTGGCGGCAGTTGTAGGAAGCGAGTTTCGACCTGAACATGATTCCGATCCAGGGCACAATTAATCCTGAGGTAATTGAGCGTGAGCTGGCGGGGCTTTGGCAGAAGCAAGCTCGCGCTAACCAGAGTGATCTGCACCCAGGCGATGAGCGGGCGACGATGCGGGCGCGCGTGGCTAACCTGATGGTTTATGTGGCCAATGAAGCCGCGCTGACTGAAGTGAATGAAGTCCTGAAAGAGTTGAGTGTCAGGCATCCTTGTCGCGCCCTCGTCATGATCGGAGCCAGAGAAAAGCCCGATCGGGACATAGAGATTTCCGTCGCCTCCTTCTGCCATGAACAATCTGAAAAAAGCGCCCGGCCACTTTGTTGCGAAGAAGTCAGTCTGATTGCGCAAGGCCGTTTTGTAGTTGAACTGGCGAGCGCTACGCTGCCTTTGCTGGTTCCGGACCTCTCGGTTTTCCTTTGGTGGCGGGATGATGTGAAAACGCTGGAAAGTTTTCCTGAACTCCTAAAACGTGCCGACCGCATCATCATTGATTCCGCCGATTTTGCGAACGCCGGACTCGAGCTGGGTGCGCTGCGAAATCTGTTTTCCCGGGCGGAGGAAAAAGGGGCATCCATCAGCGACATGAACTGGGCTCGCTTAACTTCGTGGCGCGCTATGTTAGCCGCCTTTTTTGATGCCGCCTCGAATCGCGCGGCGCTCGAACAAATCAAGAGCGTGCAGCTCGATTATGCCGCGGGCGAAGTTGGGGTGGCGCCTGGGGCGCAGCCTCTCCTAATTGCCGGTTGGCTGGCCGATCGGTTGGGTTGGAAAGTCTCCGGACAGTCAGGGGGCTCGCCGGGTTTTCACGACGTTAGATTCAGCAAGGACGAACAAGAAATAGTGGCTGAGTTTCATCCAGTGGAAGGAACTCAACTGCAGCCTGGACGTTTGGCCGGCGTGCGATTAGAGACTGTTTCATCGATTGTGTTCGAGGTGAAACGGAGCCCGGATGGCGCCCATTTGGCAGCGAGCGTGAATGGTGAACAGTCAATCAATCGCGGCCGCGTTTCACCTTCGCACACGCGCAGCGTGGCTGATCTGCTGGCCGGCGAAATGGAAATTCTCTGTCGCGACCGGGTTTGGGAAGCGGCCGTGCTGAAAGCAACCGGTCAGTACCGCCCACGTTAAGCTGGCGGTTGACGCTCTGATCCGGCTTCTCTATAGTCGGGTCGTCGCCTGTTCCCCACTAGAATCTGTTCTGCAATTCCGGAATGCTTATCATGAAAAACCGCTGGCTGAAGTCCCTCGCCTCTTTAGTACTGGTCTGCCTGCTTTTCCTGCTGTTTCATCTAGCCGCACCGGTTGCGAACGCGAAAGAAACGTGGACCAGCGTGCGCTCAAAGAACTTCCTGCTGATTGGAAACGCATCGGACAAAGAGATTCGACAGGTAGCCACCCGGCTGGAGCAGTTCCGCGACGCATTTGGTCTTCTCTTTGCGAACGCCCAAATAACGTCGCCGGTCCCGACGACAGTGATTGTTTTCAAAAGCCACGACTCTTACAAGCCCTTCAAACCACACTCCTATACCGCCGGCTATTTTCAGGCGGGTGATGATGTTAATTACATCACCTTAACGACAGAGCGAGTAGCCAACGCCGACGATCCGTTCCAGACAATTTTCCATGAATACGTCCACCTGCTGGTCAACAACACGCTGGGCAGCGTCCCCGTCTGGTTCAACGAAGGCCTGGCGGAGTACTACAGCACGTTCAACATCAGTGAGGATCGAAAGGTGGTGCTGGGCCGGGTCGAGCCGAGCCACGTCCTCTTCCTGCGCCAGCAAAAGTTGCTGCCGCTTGGGACGTTGTTCGCGGTCGACCATAGTTCGCCGTACTACAACGAGAAGGACAAGGCGAACGTTTTTTACGCGGAGTCGTGGGCGCTGGTGCACTACCTGGTCCTGGGTAACAACGGAAAACGCAATCGTCAGATGGGCCAGTTCCTGAATTTGCTGAATGCGGGTAAGTCGATTGACGCCGCCTTCAAGGAAGCCTTTCAAACCACGTATGAACTGCTGGAAAAGGAATTGCGGGAATACATCAGGGGCGACAGTTATCCGCAGCAGATTGCTACTTTCAAAAACAAGCTGGCAGCAGAACTTGAAATGCAGAGCGCTCCGATTAGCGAGGCTGAGGCGCAGGCTTACCTGGGCGATCTGTTGCTCCACAGCAGGCGGACCGACACTGAGGGGTACCTGCAAAAAGCGCTGGCCCTGGAGCCGCAACTGGGAATGGCGAACGCATCAATGGGCATGCTGCGCGCACAACAGGGCCGTTTTGAAGAGGCGCGCCAGTTTTTGGAGAAAGCCGTGGCGGCAAACAGCCAGAACTACCTGGCGCATTATTATTACGCGTCGGCCATGAGCCGCCAGGGAATGGATGGTAACAATATCGTCTACTCGTACGCGCCGGAAACGATGGAGAGGATGCGCCGGGAGTTGAACAAAGCGATTGAGTTGGCTCCACAATTTGCGGAGTCTTATCACCTGCTGGCCTTCATCAATCTGGTCGCGAACGATCGGCTAGATGAGTCGATTGTGTTGTTGAAAAAAGCGCTCCAACTATCGCCCGGCAAGCCTGAATACATTTTCATGTTGGGACAGATTTATTTGAACAAACAGGAGTTCAAGCTCGCGCGACAATTGCTGACGCCGCTGGCTAATGAAAGTTCTGAGGCGGAAATTCGCTCGCGCGCCCGGGCTTTTCTGGATCACGCTACCGCTGCCGAAGCGCAGGAAGAGCGTTGGAAAAAAGAGCAGGCCGAGCCCGCTCAAACAGGTGAGAAAACCGGTTCGGGACAAGGCGATAACCTGGAGCTCGATCCGCTGGCCTATCTTGATGAAGCTCTCAGGAAGCCGGCAGCCGGGGAAGTCCGAGCGCAGGGCACACTAGTGCGGATTGACTGCGGGCCAAAATGGATTGTCTTTACGATCAAAACTGCCGATCGTGACTTGAAGGTGCAGACCGATGCGCTGGAGAAAATAAGCTTCAGCACTTTTACTGAATCGGTGAGTGGCGAGGTGACCTGCGGACTGAGAAAAAACCCGGAGCGGGTGATTGTTATCTACAAACCAATCCGCGAACCGCGGGCGAAGGTTGAAGGCACAGCCATCTCGATGGAATTCGTGCCGAAGGAATTCAAACTGAAAACGTAGGTTTGGGCCACAGATGAACATATGGAGAAGGTAACGATCGAGTAAAGCAGTTCAGCGGCGACGAGGATTTGCAACTAACTGAGCGAGCGCAGAGCCGCTTGCGGTAGCAAGCGGTTCAAACCGCTCGCTATCGCGAGCGGCTCTGTTTCATGTGATGAACCGCACCAGATTAAGCACGGATCAGAACCAGGAAGGTCTTAAACTCTTCTTATTGTTTGCTCTGATCCGTGCTTATCCGCGCCAATCTGTGGCTTCTTTAGTCCTCCGGCCGCACCGGTTTCTTTTCCTGTTGCGGGATGGCCTTGGGAATATCGCCATCGTCCACGAGTAATACTGGAGGCGTGCCGGGTTTTAGTTTGGGCTCGCGCCGTAACAGTGGCGGAATTTTTGGCGTGGGGATCTTTACCGTCGCGACCCCGCCGGTGCGCCGGAGGATGGCGCCTCCATTTCCCGCGACCCACGTGGCTGAGTCACCGCGAAAGGCAATCCCAAAAAGCGAGGTGCTGGTAATAGTTGGTTGCGTTTCCCAGGTGGCGCCGCCGTCCTTGGTCAGCAACACCCGCCCTTGATCGCCGGCAATCAACGCCTCATCGCGGGCAGCCGCCGCGACCGCGAAGAGGTTGGTGTTGATGCCGCTCTCCAAGTCCTTCCAGGTTTCGCCGCCATCGTCCGTGCGCAGGATAATGCCCTTCTCACCGACGACATATCCGCGTTGCGTGTCGGCGAAAGTCACGGCGTAGAGCCACTCCTTCAAGCGAATCGAAATCTGTTTCCAGTGCTCGCCGCCATCTTCGGTACGCAGGATAGTGCCGTGCGAGCCAACAGCCACGCCATGACGTTTATCGATGAAGTGAATATCTTCCAGCCAGGAAACCGTGTTGGGATGCTGGTAGTGCCAACTGAGACCGCCGTCCTGCGTGAAAATAATTGTTCCGCGGGCGCCTACCGCCCATCCGTGTTGCGGAGAAATAAAGTTGACGCCCAGTAATTCTTCGCGCCCTTCCGTCCGCTGTGGAGTCCAGATCACGCCGCCGTCGTTAGTTGAAAGGATGGTGCCTTTATCGCCGACGACCCAGCCCTGGTTATTGTTGATGAACGTCACTGCGTTCAACCGTGCTGTCGTGTCGACGGGCCGCACGGTCCAACGTTCGCCGCCGGAAGTCGTTGCAAGAATGCGTCCGCGTGCTCCGACGGCCCAGCCGCGCGAGCTGTCCAGGAAAAATATGTCGGACAAATCGTCGCGGCCGCCTTCCGTCAAACGCCGCCAACCCAGGCCGCCGTCGTCGGTTCGCAGAACCAGGCCATCGCCGCCGGCGGCCCAACCCGTGTTCGCATCAGCGAAGTAAACCGTGACCAGCCGCGGCGCTGTGCGCACGTTAACCGGGAGCCAGAGATTGCCGCCGTCACCCGTCGTCAGCACCACGCCGTTATCCCCGGCCGCCCAACCGTGCGTTTCATCAGTAAAGGAAACCGAAAGCAAATCAGTGGTGATTAGCGTTTCGGCAGTTTGCCAATGCGAGCCGCCATCATCGGTCGTCATCACTCGTCCCCCATAACCGACTGCGACCGCCTTTTTTGGGGAAAGGAAAACGACACTGGTTAGCGGTTGTTCCGAAGCGCCCGTCTTTCGCTCCCAGTTGGCGCCGCCATCATGCGTGACCAGCAAGGTCCCACGATCGCCGACGGCAATTCCCGTGGTCTTGTTCACAAAAGAAACGCAGAAGAGGTGCGTGCGCACGCCGGTGTTTTGCACCGTCCAGGTGAGGCCGCCGTCCGTGGTGACCACGATGCGCCCGTAAGTTCCCACAGCCCACCCGCGATTTTTATCGTCGGGCGCGAACGTGACGCTGTAGAGGTGATCTTTAATTCCGGTTGATTGCGAAATCCACTTATCACCGCCATTGCTCGTCAGCAGGACTGTGCCGCGCGCACCGACGGCGATTGCCCGTTGCTTGTCCTTGATGTAAAGGCCGTTCAGCGTAGTCAGCACCGGCGCGGTTTGTGGGTCCCACTCGAAGCCGCCGTCGCGCGTGTACAGGATCGCTCCGTCCGAGCCGACCGCCCAACCATGACGTTTGTCCGGCGCAAATCGAATGGCGTTGATGGCATTGCCCTGGGGCAGGGGGTTTTGCCATTGCCACATGCGATTGGGTGACTGGGCTGACGCGGCGAAACCCAATGCGATTATCAGGACCCATAAAGCGCCGGCGCGATACAAACACCGTTGCCCCGCCGCAAAATTTCGCTTCGCAGAGACGGAAAATCGACGCGTGGTGACGTGTGGGTGCATCAACTAACAGTCCAGGTCAGATGGGGAGCGACAAAGAGTTACTTTTTCGAAGGTCTGATTATAGAGGCGGCTGAAAGCGAAAGCGAATGGACGATGGCGATCTGGTCTTTAGCCCTTAAAACGTTAGTTTCTGGCGAGTGGCTACCTTCCGATCGCGACTTCGCCGCAAGACGATTTGGCCGCCTTGGTGAAGTCGCCACCTCTAACCCCACTTGAATAACTTCCGAAACATGGGCAACAACCAGTGGTGCTGGATTTTGCCGCGGAAAAACGCCTCGTGGTCCCGCTCGACGTCGGCCATCACACTCAGTTCCGCCAGGTAATCAGCCAGTCCGAGCGTGCGCGCGTGCGTAGCGGCAACTTCATACTCTTCGATGTTGCGGCTTTCCAGCCGGCCCGCGAAATACATCGGCAGGAACCAACCGATCAGGTGACAGCCGACTCCCAAACTGCGGCCAATCAACCACGATCTGATTTCGCGACTGCGGCGCGGCGCCGCGTCGAGCTGGGAAAGAATCCGCTTCACATTGGCGCGGTGGATCCATTCGTCGTGCTCGATACTTTTAACTTTTCCCCGCTCGCTCTCATCGCGCAAGGATTTCCAGTGACCGCGATAGGCGTAGGCGGCAGCGAGTTCGCCGGAGAAGGCGTTCTGCAGAATATCGATCAGCGCGGTGCGGGCGACCGCGGAGTTTACTGCGGGGCTCGCTAATCCTATCTCCTCTATAGCGGTGTTATTCAAATGTCCCTCGCGCAGTCATCTCGTGATTACGACGCACGGTTCCGCACACCAGGCAGAGCCGGAGCTCTATTTATCAAAAACACCTTCCGCGCTTACTCGATCTCTTCCACGCCGATCCGGTCCACTGCTTCCTGCAACACCTCATCATCGACGCGGCCCAATGCTGCGATGCGGCGAGCGGCTCGATCGGTGGCCTCCTGGACCACGTGGCCGTTGTGACCTTTGGTCCATTCCCACGTCACCGAGTGGCGGCCGGCTGCTTTGTCCAGACGTTCCCACCATTCGTGGTTCGTCTTCCGGCGAAATCTTCCGGCCATCGTTTCAACGACGTAGCGCGAGTCAGTAAACAGATGCACTTTGCAAGGCTCGCGCAGAGATTCAAGCCCCAACGCCGCAGCCGCCACCTCAGCCTGCTGGTTCGTCGCGCCGCCGAGATACGTGCCCACCGCGCGCCAGACTCCCTTAAATCCGAGCAGCGCTACTGCCGCCGCCCGCGATGCGCCTTGCCCGTTCCCGAGGCTGGACCCGTCGCAGAAAACTGTTACTTCTTTTTTGGTTCTTGCCGGCATGCGCTACTGATGTCCTGACTCGAGCTACTTTGCCCGTTACCGCTCCCCGCGCGCTTCCTCCACCCCTGTCTCCATCTCCACCGCCAAATTAAACACACCCGGCTGATCTATTGGTTCCAGCCAGCGCAGTGCTTCATCCAGCACGCGGCGTTGATGTTCGGGCCAAAGCGGTTTGCCCGCCACGCTCCCAATCTCGCCTTTGTAAAATGCCGCGCGCGGGGCGCGTACGACTTCCATAATTTCCCGATCGACGCACAGCGTCATGGTGGGAATTCCTGCGGCCTCGATGGCCCGCGCGGCGAGCGCCACCGATTGATGGCAAAGTCGCGATGCCGGAATCAAAAGCGAGGCTTGCACGCGATATCGCTGCAGCCGCTCTACCAGTTTGGGCAGCATCTCATCAACCAAACGGCCCGCATTCGGCATGAAACCGGAAAAACTCCAGAAGGCTGAATTCAACTGGCCAATGATGCCGTTGCCGGTAAATTCCGCCAGGCGCTCCAGCGGAATTAGCGAGTTCAAGTCCTGGCCTACGGCGACGCCATCATAGCCACGCGTAACAAACTTCAAATCTGCTGCTTCGATGCTGATTGGTATTTCGCGGAACGTTGGATCGCCATCGGGCGATTCCGTGTCGAACGGATCCGTGCCGTCCAGGTATCCGCCGGCGGAACTGATGAGGCCCAGATTGATCATCGGCAGCGCGCTACGGGCGGGCACGAACGGCGCACGCTTGTTCTCCACGAACGGGTAGTCATCGCCGGCATCCGGGCTGTTGTTGCCGATGCGATGATCGTTTTTCCAGGAGTTGTAACGCTGCAGCCATTCATCGCGACGCTCAAGAATCTCCACCAACTTTTTCTCCTCTGCGGAACTCATCGTGTTATTCAGACTTTCCCGTCACCGGCCGGAATTCGTAAAGCAACTCGGATAAGGCGCGAACTTCGCGTCGTCTATCGGCACGTTGTGTTTGATCTCTGTGATTTTATAGACAAAGGACAAGCCCAGCAACGAGTCCTCGCGAATAGTGAACGGCAACTTGACGCCGTCAACCTCGCGGTAGTCTTCGAAATATGTATTACCCTGGCGCAATAGCAGTCCTGTTTCGGCGTCGAAATAATACCTGCTCAAGGGCGAGGTGGTGGCCTGCAACACGTGTACAAGGCGGCCTGCTACTTTGTCATCCCCTTTATATTCCCACTCGGGATATAAGAGTTTTATTTTGGCTGTCTTATCGAAGACGCCGTCGCGGATCACATCGGGGCTGCGGGGAAGTTCGATATATCCCTGCAGAGAGTCCTGCCACCAGGCAGAGTCCTCGTTATTGCCCCGCATCATTACCCCCAGGCCGGGCACAGTTATGAGACGGGCCAGCTGGTTCGGGGCCTTCTCATAAACCTCGAGCGACCCACTCAAGCCCATAGTCGATAATTCAGCGCGCCCTTTCGTAACGCGGCTGTGCAATTTTTCGAAAGCATCTTTCCCGCCGGCTGCCTCAACATACTTCTCCAGAACTTGATCAACCATTGGCGAACTTTTGCCGGTTGGAGATACAGCGGTGGTTGGTGTTTTCTCCGAACCCGGCAAAGGTCGCACCGCCGGCGGTGGCGCATCGACAGGGGTAATTAAAACCTTTGGCTTGTCGGTTTTCGGGGGCTCGATTGCTGAAGCATTGGCGATTAGTTCTACTAATCCGCTTGGCGGAGCGAGGGATTGTTTTACTTTTCTGATGGCCGCATCAAGTTGCGAGTCGTGCCCCGCCAGCAACGCTTTGCGGCTTAACTTCACTGCCGTGTCCGGTGCGACGCCATGTCCTTCGAGCAACGCCCCGCCCGTCGTGTGATAGTTGGCAAAGGCATATTGGAAGAGCGCACCGGTCGGCAGTTCTCTGATGGTCGAAGGCAGAGTGTTGCCGGCGCTGGTTTCACCGACAACCACAGCGCGTTTCGATTCCTTCATTCCGGCAGCAAACATTTCTGCAGCCGATTCAGTTGAGCCATCAATCAAAATCACGAGCGTGCCGGTGTAGGGAAGTGCTTGCGGAAACGCGTACATCGGCGAGCGCCCGCCGCGCGTTTCCAGGGCGCCCAGCGCCACCGGTTCGCTATTCAGTAATCCGGAAACTCCATTCATCATTCCCAACAGACCGCCCTGGTTTCCCCGCAGATCAAGGATCAGCCCCGGCGCATCACTCATCGAGCGAATGGCATGACAGAGTTTTCCCATTAGTGGCGGCACGAAGGCGTTGAAGCGGATGTAGCCGATTCCATTAACTAAGCGTCGCGTCTCAATCTCGCCGTACATGGCCGGCAGATTACCCACCGGTGCAGACATTTCGCCGTTCAAGCGCTCTCTTTTGATGTTGATGGAGCGGGCGCGATTTCGGCCGTCTACAAAATCGAGTTTGACGGACGTCCCGGGCGCGCCGTTGATGTAACCGGCTACCAGCAGGAGCGGCAATTCGGGACGAATGATGTCGTGGTAGAGCGGAGACTGCAACGTATCGGAAATGATCTTGTCCAGGGATCGGCCGTTCGCCTTTTTGATCGCAAGTCCGGGGCGCAGGCCGGCGCGCGCGGCAGTTGATCCCGGCGTCACGCGCGATATTACGACCATGTTATTTATGACTCGAACATCGATGCCGATGCCGTTAACCAGTTTGCGAGTCAGCTCGGCATTGCCTTTGAGCAAACGCTTCGCAGCTTCTTTTTTCCCGGCCGGGTCTTTCTCCTTTTCCGGGCTACCAGCCTCGCCTTCTTCGTCAGGCAAAACCTGGGGAATGGCGTCCGGCGGAATTATCAAAAAATGCGACTGGTGCAACTCGTTCAGCATGAGTTGCAAACGCTGGTGCGCTTCAGCATCAGTCGCGGCATTCGCCACCAACGGTTCGTAGCGTTGCCGCACGGCGTCCCAGTCGAGTCCGCCGAAGGTTGGATCGAAAAAGAATTGTTTGACGGTGGTCCAAACTATGTTGAAAGCTTCCCGGCGCTTCTGGACGTCGGTCGCTTCCGGAGTTGGCGAGGCGGCCGGCGCCGCAATTGGGACTGGGGTGGCACCCGGAACCGGTGGCTGTTGCGCCAGCGCCGCGCCGGAACGGAATGCAGGAACAAAGGCGCCTATCAGCAGCGCGAGGATTAGCCATTTGGCGCGAATGTTAGGTTTTGAATTCAATTTGGTTGGCGCCGCCGCGCGATCAGGAAAAAAGTAATCAGCGACGCTAACATGGCGACCAACAGCAGAGTCACCGAGTAACCGTGCAAGGTGTCAAACGCGACGCGGCCGGGATGATCGCGCGCGACTTCATCAATCGGCACAAACAGCGAACGTCGTAGCACGATCATCTTCGGCGAGATGACCCATTGGCTAACCCCGGTCGCCGCAGCGATCAGCACGAGTAGAACGGCCTCCACGTAAAATGCGATCTTTGTGGCTGGCCGGTTGAATAGCAGAGCGGTGATTAACAAAAGAACGGCAATTACAAACCCCGCCGTATTAACTGCTGACAGGGCCCGGGTCACGATCGACCCAGCCAGCTCGCCGGCGTTCACAAGCTGATAGCCACGCAGCACACTGAACGCGGCAGGTGCGACTGTCGCGCTGAAAAAGATTGCAGCGCCCAGCCAGAGAGCGAGCAACAGCAGGCGAATCTTCGTTAACATCGTTCCATCTCAATCAAAATCCATTACTGCTGACATTAATCTAATCACCGGCGGATCGACATCCGGCGGCGTCAGCTCGCGTGGGTCGGGCGCGGTCATTAACCATGAGAGCGACCGATCGAGCTGCGCCTGATAGTCCTCCAGATCAAGCGACATAAACGCATTGGTCTGCAGCCGGGCAAACTTTTCCTTGGCGGCCTGGTACATGCGCCGCGCTGCGCCGGGCCGCCCGATTTCCAAATGATGAAACGCCACGGCCGATTGAATCATCGCCTGGAGAAAAAGTTTTTCCTGCTGGCCCACTGGTCCCAGCCAGCGATCTTCCCACGCATCGTGGGCCGCATGAAACTCGCGTGCGTTATAGAGATCGATGCCGGCAATGTATTCGACCGGATACGCGGCGATATGAGCGTCAGTGTAATGCGAACTCATCTTCAGTCCTTATCGTTGCTGCAGCCGTGCGCTAATAACTTTCGCTGCCGTAGCGCCGGCTCCTACCGCGCCGCTGACCGTCGGCGCCAGCCGATTCGCCACGTCGCCGATCGCGAAAACGTTGGTAACGTTCGTCTCCTGCTGTCCATTCACTATGACGTAACCTCGCTCGTCGATATTCAACTGCTCGCGAAACAAATCAGTGTTTGGTTCGACTCCGATGCGCACCAATACGCCCTTCACGGCCATTTGAAAAGGCTTGATCGCGCCGCCGCGTAGAATCTCAACCGCTTCAATTTCGTCGTTGCCGATGATGCGTTGCACCTGGGATTCCTTGAAGACAGTGACGCAATGGTTCGTGGCCAGCGCTTCGGCAAACTCACGCCGCGCGCTGAGTCGGCGGCCACGATGGACCATCGTGACGGTGGGGCATACTTCGCTGAACAGTAAGGCGTTTTCCGCCGCGGCGTCGCCACCACCAATCACGCAGACATCCTGGCCGGCAAAAAGGTCTCGATCGCGCGCGCCGGATTCAATCATGCCGCGTCCGGCAAACTCGGTCTCGCCGGGAATTCCCAGCCGGCGGCGTCGCACGCCGGTGGCGATGATGATGCTGATCGCGTTCAATTCTTCACCACTCTTCAAAGTAATGCGTCGCGAACGCAAATCGACATCGTTGATCTCGACGTTGGTCCATAGATCGAATTCTGCGCTTTTGGTTTGTTCCAGGAAAAGATCGCGCAGCTCACGTCCGTTGGTGGCGCTCAGGCCCAGGTAGTTTTCTATCCGGTTATGCACCGTCAGCAATTGCCCCCCGGTCTCTGTACCTTGTTCGAGCACCAGCGTGTCCAATCCCAGCTCATCGCACCAGCGGGCCGCCGACAACCCGGCCGGGCCGGCGCCAATAATCAGAACATCGTGCATGGATCGATTTCACCACAAAGCTACGGAGATCAGAAGCCCGACCGTGAGGGAGGGCTGGACGGCGAGAACATTCTGGCTCAGTTGGACGGTGGCAGCCCTCTCTGACGGCTGCGCTTCTGAATTAAAGTGAATTAAAGCGGGAGTATGGCGGCGCGGACGGCGGCAGCAACTGTATCAGGCTCAAGAGAGGATGTGCCCAGGCCGCCGGCTTGATTGGAAAACTTTATCGCCGAAGTCATTTCACTGCTATCAAGTTTCCACGATCCGTCAGCGTCGCTGTCAACTTCGTTCAGCCGCGCGACCAGCGAGCTGAAGTCCCGGCGCGCGATCTTCGGTCGCGCAATCGTTTCCGCCCAGGAGTAATAAGGATAATCGATGCGATAAGTCCAACCGCCGGTAATCGTGCGGGCGATGATGAAGAGTTGGCCGCGCGCGTGATGTGAAATTGCGGTGTACGGCGCCGCATGACTGGTGGGGTTGAAACCAGCCTCGCTGAAAATTTCCGGCGCCAGAATTACGAGAGAAAGTCTTGCCTCGGCGTCTTCGATGACGCGCGAAGTCCCTTTGGCAAAACTCTCTAGTGCGGCGGCAATCCGATCCCAGGCCGGTCGCCACAGCGCTTCATATTCGTTCGTGTGTTCCAGTACGTGAGCAACTTTAGGCAGCACCAGTTCATAACAGAGTGCGTCATCGTCAACGACTTTGCCCGCGAGATGATTCGCCAGCGGTGAACCCGGGTCTTCGTCAACCGGTGTGTCGGAACCCTGGATGACAATGCTGGCGCGCACCGCATCCTCGCCGGTGAATTCGGAGAAGTCGCCTGCTTCTGCCGCCGCGATCAATTTCGCGCGGAGGTCCAAAGCCGGCGAGCCGGTCAAAACAGTCCACACCGAAAGTACGCCGTCGGTATCGAAGTGATTATTCGTCACCAGGTCGATGCCGCGGGTCAGTTCAGCGTAATCCGGCGCGCCCACCAGATTGAGGGCAATTTCAGTTGAAGTGTCGGCTCTAACTGAGGCAGGAGTTTGGTTGCCTTGCCAATGTGAGAAGTGAACAGCATTGTCGACCGTGCCATCAATCGAGAGCTTTGGCACGGCGGCAAGCCCGGCGTGGTAATACTCAAATCTCATGGTTTACGTGACGTCCATTCGCCTTTATCACGAAGTAAACCAAAGCGCCGACCCATTGAGGGTCGGCGTTGATTTTCCCTTTGTCATTCGACATTGCTTTACAGCCACTCAGTTCGCGAACTGAGTGCGATGGCAAATGAAAAATGAGTTACTTACGGCAAGCACTCGGCATTGGTGCGGGGGGCCTGGCTGCCGAAGCGGAACTGGTACTCCGCCGAAGTAATAAACGCACAAACCATCCCGTGTTGCTTCGCCACATTCCGCGGCGGCGCCCCACTCACCTGGTTCAGCCAGAAGATGAACCCCCCGATGTCTGCATCTCGCCGCAGGTACCCCGAGTATTGCGAGTAGACAAACGAGCGGTTGTACTCGGCATCGATAAACGCCCGGTTATCTACCGCCGCCCCGTAGCCGCTCGGCACACACGGCGCCGCCGGACTCCCCGGCAAACGGTTGCATCCGTTCCAGTAGTCATTCGCCAGGTGGAACATCACCAGCCCCCGTCCACCATTGTTGTAGTGCGTGATCAGGGCCGTGCGGTCGGCCCCGGAGAACGTAGTTCCGTCGGCCGCCTGAATCGTGGCCAGTACCGCATCCACAAACTGCGCTCCCGTCGACAGGCTCGCTGGGTACCGGCTGGTGAACTCTGTTCGCTGCACAAAGGCATTCGCCAGGGCTAACTGCGAACTGGCCAGGTTCGCTCCACCTACTACCTGGACCCGGTCTCCCACAAACGTCAGATAGGCCGGGATCTTGTTCGCTTCCGTCGGATTGCTCCCGTCCGGGTTGGGAAAGGGCTGGCTGTTGCCATACGCCGCCCGGTACAGCAGGAACACATACGAGGCCGTCTGCTGGTACTCCTGCTCATAGAAGAAGGCATTCGAGACATCGATGCTCTTCTCCCGCATACATTGCACGTTGATGCCACACTGTTTGATGGCGTCCGTCCAGAAGGCAAACCCGCCCGGGTCTGCTCCCCGGCCCAGAAAGTCGTAGTACTGCTGGGTGACGAAGTAATCCACTTCATTCAAAGGGTTCCACAGCAACTGCCCCCGGATCTCGCCATTGGGGAAGTTCGAACTGTGCACATTCATATAGTGCTGCCCGGCCTTCAGCTCCGTCACCTGCTGCGAGGTGGGGCTGATGCTGAAGTCCGTCACCGTCCCCAGTGGCAGCGGGAACAGGATTGGCGCATTCACTCCCACTGCCGCCGGACCATGGATATGCGCCGCTGTTTCCGCACTACTCATGGTAGAGAAGACCAGCCCTACCTTGGCCCCTGTTTCCGGGGCATCCAGTTGCACTATCCCGCCGCCTTTACCGTTGGTCCCGGTCGGCGGTACTTCCTGCGCACTCGCCAGGGTAGCGATGAAGGTCTTCGCGCCCGGCACCGTGGTCCCGGCGGAGTCATTGTCGGCAATCGTCACGGTGGCGTTGCCGGGACTGCCCAGGGTGGCGCCCACCGGATTGCTTAAGGTCAATGACAGCGTCTCGTTACCTTCCACGTAGGCATCGTCAATGATCAGAATCCCGATGGTCAGGTCGGTCTGGCCCGAGGCGAAGTTCAGCGTGCCCTGGCTCAGGATGAAGTCGCAGTTCTGCACTGCTGACCCGTTGATCGTGCCGCACGGTACGTAACCGTTCCCGCCGGTGGCGAAGTTGATCGAGGACGACGAACCCGTCGCGCCCGTCCGTTTCACATGGACCTCGGCGTTCCCTATTCCTTCGCTGAAGTTATACGTGGAGAACTCCAACTGGATCGAAGGTAATGACTGAGCATTTGCGAGACAACTCGAATTCGCATTTACAAAGGTCGTGATCTGATCGATGGAAAACTGACAGAAGTTTAGAGTAGTTGACGGCGTTGCCACTGACATCATGATCGTGTTGTCGCATCCAGGCGCCGGCGCGGTCGGGTCATCCGGGTGCGTGGCCCCGAAATTGTGACCGATTTCATGGGCCGGAATGCTGACGCGGAAGAGCGCAAAGCTCTCCTGAATTGTCAGTCCATAACCGTGGCCGGGGTCACGACACACCACTCCCTGCCAGGCGATGCCGGATGGTCCTCCCAGCGATCTACCGGTAAACAAGTGGGCCAGATCACGAGCCGGAGTTGGGCTCGTCAAAAAGTTCGCTTGCCAGTAATTAGTAAACTCGTTGAGCATGCCGAGCGGATCGTTAGTCACACTATATGGATCGGCGGAGGTCGACCAGGTATGTTGAAAAACTACCGTGAACGAAAGACCTATTTGTTGTTCATAAATTCCCTGGACCTGATTGAGGATGCTCAAAATGTCATTGTTCGCAGCCGTCGCGCTACCCAGCGCTGAGACATATTCAAAGTCCGCTTCGGTAGCAATCTCTGCCACCTTGAACGGAGTAAACACATCCGGCGCGGCCGCATTAAAATCCAAACGCTCCGCGCGATAGGCGATCTTTTCCGGCAGCGTCAACGCGGCGTCGATTTGCCGTTCAGGCATGATCACGTCCGACGCTTTATAAAGAATGAAGTCACTCGCCGCCGCGGCGCTGTCATACTTGCGCTGTGATTCGACGAAATAGATTTCGCCTTCTGCTAACACTGTCCCCTCGATAGCAGCGCCATCGATCGTAAAACGCGCCTGGCTCGCCGGCTGTCCCACGATATGTCCTTTGTAAGTCTGCGGCGGTTCGAGTGGTAACTGATGAACGACCCCGTCCACTCCCACATCTTCAGCGCGATAATTTGGCGCTCGCAAATCGTTTACCACTAAATCAACTTCAAAGTCCTGAGTCGCACTCTTCACGCTCAGGCGGCCGGTGCGCCGCAGTTGCTGGACCACTGAAACAGGATCAAGTTGTACTTGCTCGTAACGACGAAAGTGTCTGGCTAACTCCTGGCCGATCTTCTCCTGCGTAGCTCTGGCTGACGGGCCGGCAGAGTAGACCTTTGGCACATACCAGGCCGCTAGCAACAACAGGCCGGCGATAAAGGTAGTAAAGACTCCGATGATTACTTTCCGAGGGACCTTGAAGTGATTGGGCATAGTCTTGCTCTTCGAAAATTGAGTAAATGAATTTGATTCGGAAAACCGGGTCGGGAAAAAAGAGGAGGCCCAGGGAAGACCGAAACAACTTTAGAGGGCGCGCAGTAGGGTTGTCAAACCGCGTTTAATCTCGGCGGAATGGATTTTATTGATGTTAGCTAAGTGGTTACGAGGTCTGACGGAGGGTGAGCTCTGACGTGGCGAATCCAACCGGCGCTATTTGACCACCAGCGAGTTGGCCGCAACCGTCTGTGAGTTTTTGCTTTCTTCCGGCAGCACGAAACTGTTTGGCGCGTTGTCCTGCAGCGAGATCCCAGCCATCCGGGCGAAGAGGCGCTCATACTCGTCGACAACATATTCCCAATCATACAGCTCGCGCACTCGTTGTTGGGCCCTCTGGCGGTAGGCATGGACCAGCGAACCATCGCGCAACACTCGCTGTAACTTTTCCGCCAGATCCTCTTCGTTCGCATACGGAATGCCGGCCTCACCGATCGCTTCGATGTTCTCGGGCGCCGCCAGTGTCAACACACAGTTGCCGTAGCCCATCGCCTCAAGCAACGCGGGATGTGTCCCGCCGACCTCCGCTGCATGGACGTAGCAATAAGCGTTCTGCTGCAGGGCCCTGTAGTCCTGACCGAAAACGAAGCCGGTGAAAATAATTCGCCGGTCGCGCCGCGCGCGCGCTTTTAGTTCACTTATGTAATCGTGCGCGTAAGGCGCGTCGCCCACCACCAGGAGCTTGTGTGCGGTGCGCACTTTCTTGAAAGCTTCGATCACGAGATGGGCATTGTTTTCCGGTTCCAGCCGCGAAACGTAAAGCACGTAACGATTCGGCTCAACTCGCCAGCGACGCACCAGTTCGCGATTAGGATGACGTTCAACATCCGCCCCATACGCAATCATGGTCGAAGACGCGTTGTACCGCGAAGCGTAATAATCCTGAATGACTTTGGCGTCGGTTACGATTTCATTCGGCAGAACGGTAGAGAGCCGCTCAGTCAACAAATAATATTTCCGGCCCAGCATGTTCCATTTCTTGCGCTTATGCTCGAGCCCGTCGACGTTGATTGCAACCGGAGTTCCGGTCCATCTCAGAATCGGCACGAAAGGAGCATTGGCCGCATTGCAGATTAGCGAGGCATCGAACCGGCGCGGCGCCGCATGCAGAGCGGAAAGAAACGAATGGACCACCGTATCAAGGTACTTGTGCTTGATGGTGGGCAGAACCTGCAAACGCACACCGTGATATTCGAGCTGGCGGGGCGAGACATAATGCGACCGGCAATAGACAGTAACTTCGTGGCCCCGCGCGACCAGGCGAGTGGATAAATGCTCGGCGAAAGTTTCAAAGCCGCCATAACCGGCTGGAATTCCACGAGTTCCCAGGATTGCGATTCGCATCAACTGATCTCGGTTTTTGGTATCAGCGCCGACAACTAATCTATTTATTTCTGCGCCGCCGCTTGCTCATAAGCCTTCAACGTCAGCCGGGCCGTTTCGTGCCAACTAAATTTCCGGGCGCGCTGCAGACCTTTGACGCGCAACTCCGACGCTAAGTCTGAATCATCAATCAGACGGCCCATCGCGGCGGCAAGTTGCGCTTCATCAAACGGATCGACCAGCAAGCCTGCGTCGCCGACAACTTCCGGCAAGCTGGTCCGGTTTCCGGTTATCACCGGCGTGCCACACTGCATCGCTTCAACTACCGGCAGGCCGAAGCCTTCAAAATATGACGGATAGACAAAACAAAGCGCGCCACTGTAAAGGGCGGGCAGATCAGATTCCGGCACGTAACCTGTCACCCGAATGTCATCCTTAACGCCATGCTCTGCGACTGCGCGTAAAGTTTCGTCATAGAGCCACGCTTTTTTTCCCACGATCACGAGTTGGGGAAGCTTAGCCTCCGGACGGGCACTGCGCAAGCTGGCGTACGCCGCAATCAGCCGGGGTAGATTTTTACGCGGCTGAATCGAACCCACACACAAAATGTAAGCTCCGCTTATGCCGTAATTCTCACGGACTCGCGTTAGTTCTGTGGAGTCCGTCACAGGAGCGAAATGCGCCGGCGCGGCCAGCGGCGTCACCGATATTCGTTCCGGCGCAACGCCATATGTGGTGATGATGTCATTTCTGCCGTGTTCGGAGAGTGTCAATATTTTCGCGGCCCGTCGTGCGGTTTGACGCACGGTCAACCGCAATTGGATTCGGCTGCGACGTTTGAAAGTTTCCGGCAGATGCTCGAACGATAAATCGTGAATACTGGCGACTACGGGACAGGGGCAAAAAGGGGGAGCGGTGAATTGAACGTGCAACACATCGACGGGGTGACGTCGCAATTCCGCTGAAAGTGTCAGCGGCACGCGGACCAGGGGAGTATGGGGAAGGGTTGTGCGTAGCCGAAAATTGGGCCAACGATGCGCGAAGCGTTTGGCTGAATCAGGTCTGGTAACGTAAAGCGTGTATCGATTGATCGAATCGATTTCAGCCAGCGCTTCGATCAGATTAGTTATGTAGCTCTCGTTGCCTGCGAGTTGCGCGCCAACGGAGTGCGCATCGATTGCGATATGCAAAATGAAACCGAGAACAGTGAACCGTAAACCGTGAACCGTGAACAGAAGCCCGCACATATCACGAACCGTTTACGGTTCACGGTTTACGGTTTAGGGTTTACGGCTTTACTCCGCCTTGGTCTGTTCCTGACGTGTGTCGCGTTCACGAATGCGGGCGGCCTTTCCGCGCAGGTTGCGAAGATAATAGAGCTTCGCACGACGAACACGGCCTCTCTTTACCACGTCGATGTGATCGACGATGGTCGCGTGCAGCGGGAAAATTCGCTCGACTCCGATGCCGAAGCTCGTCTTGCGCACGGTCACCGTTTCGCGCGCGCCGCCATGTTTGCGCGCGATCACCACGCCCTCAAACGCCTGCAGGCGTTCTTTGGTTTCGGATTCCTTAATGCGGACGTGCACCCGCACGGTGTCGCCGGGCTTAAAATCAGGGATGTTCGGGCGCAACTGCGCGGATTCAATAGTATCTAATCGATTCATCTCAGTACTCCGTTGGATCAGTTCGTTTCAATAAGTCAGGCCGGTTACGCTGGGTCTTTCTCAGCGCCGCCTCCTGACGCCATCGCGCAATCTCCGCGTGATGGCCGGTCAATAGAACTTCTGGTACGCCCGCTTCGCGAAACTGCGGCGGGCGCGTGTACTGCGGGTAGTCCAGCAGTCCCTCAGAAAAAGATTCGTTGGTCGCTGACGTTTCGCTGCCCAACGCACCCGGCAAAAGCCGCACAATCGCATCGACCATCACCAGGGCCGCCGGCTCGCCGCCGGATAAAACGTAATCCCCGATGGAAACTTCATCGGTGATCAGCGACTCTGCCACCCGCTCGTCGACACCTTCGTAACGGCCGCAAATAAATAACAGGTGCTCGCAGGCGGCAAATTCTCGCGCCAGCTCCTGGGTCAACACGCGGCCCTGCGGCGATAGCAGCACTACCCGCGTGTTTTCCGGGTAACCGCTGCCGGCGGTCGTATTCGTCAACGCTTCAACTGCTGCAAAGATCGGTTCCGGCTTCAGCACCATGCCGTCGCCACCGCCGAATGGCCGGTCGTCAACCTGCTTGTGCTTGTCGGTGGTCCAGGCGCGCAAGTCATGAGCTTTCAACTCGACCAGCGACGATGCGCGCGCCCTTCTTACAATGCCGTAATCAAACGCTTCGCGAAAATACTCCGGAAAAATCGAGATGATATCGACGCGCATGCCGCTTGCAGATTTCGGATTGGGAATGCGGATTGAAATGGTTTCTAATCTGCATTCTGCAATCTGCCTTCTAAAATTCCAACAGGCCTTCCGGTGGATCCACTCGAATCAACTTCCGTGCGACATCTATCTCCACGCAAATGTCTTCAGCCATCGGTATCAGCAGTTCCCGCCCCGGGCCATCGATCATCAGAATTTCCACGCTGCCGGTAGCCGTCACGTCGCGAACGGTCCCCAAATCCTCGCCACTAATCGTTTCCACGCGACAGCCGATCAACTCCCACGTGTAGAACTGGTTCTCTGGAAGTTTGACGCGCTCAGTCTCGGGCACTGCCAATTCGCAACCGATCAGGTCTTGCGCACTCTCAATCGAATCGTAGCCCGCAAACTTTAACACCAGCCGCTGACTCTGCAGCCAATGCTCTTCGATCCGCAGCGATTCGCGTTTGCCGTTTGCCCGGACCGCGATCAAACTTTCCAGGCCGTCGAACCGCTCCGGGAAATCCGTTAAAAGATCTGCTACGACTTCGCCACGAAGTCCACGCGTTTTTACCACGCGTCCAACTGCCACTAGCTCGCCTTCGCTCATCGCCGGCCCGGCACTCAACTGGCGCCTGATTCCACGATCTCAAGCACGAAGCGATGGTTTTGCTTCACGCTAACTGCCTGAGCGAGGGAGCGCAGCGCCCTGACCGTGCGGCCCTGGCGGCCAATTACTTTACCCATGTCGGACGGCGCCACACGAATCTCGATCATCGTCGAACCGGAGCGAGTGACTTCACGCACGTCAACGGCCTCGACGTCATCAACGAGGGCTTTGACAAGCATTTCGACAGTTTCGCGCATGAGTTAGTGGCCGCTCCGTTACCGCTGAACGGCTTACGCTTCCGGAGTTGCCGCCGCCTGGGTTTTTGCGTCGGCCTTGATCAAACGTTTGACCGTGTCGGTTGGCTGGGCGCCTTTTCCAATCCAATAACGAACGCGATCGGCTTTCAATTTAATCTCAGCCGGCTCACTCGTGGGATTGTAAGTCCCCAGATTTTCCAAATACGCGCCATCACGTTTTGATTGTTTTTCCTTCACCACAATGCGGTACGAAGGACGTTTCTTGGCGCCGGTGCGCATCAATCTAATTGCTAACAACTCTGCCTCCCTCTCTAAGTTCAGTTCACGCTGGTTTGCTTCTGCAATCGACAAGCCTCAAGTTCGATCCTGAACGTCAATAACCTGCTGAAAAACTATCGTCTCTTCTTTCGTTTCTTCTTATGCTTTTTTCGCGAAGGGCCGGCCGGTAAACCAGTGGGCAGTCCGCCCATTTCACCCATCTCGCCGTCCATCATTCCTTCCATTCCCGACATGCCGGCCATACGGCGCATCATCTTTCCTTTTAAGCCGCCGCCGCCAAACATTCCCGACCCTGATAACTGGCGCATCATCTGGCGCATCTCGGTGTACTGCTTAATCAGCGCGTTCACCTGGGCCACTGAAGTTCCCGATCCGCGTGCGATTCGCCGGCGGCGGTTGGCATTCAGAATCAGATGGTTCGTCCGTTCCTCTGCCGTCATCGAATCGATGATGGCTTCGGTCCGCTTCAGCTCTTTCTCCATCTGGGCTGATTGCTCTTCGTCCAGCTCCGGCATCCCAATCCCGCCGAGCAATTGGTCCGGCAACATCTTCAAGATCTTGGAAAAGGATCCGAGCCGTTTTACCTGTCTGAGCTGCGAGCGAAAATCATCAAGCGTGAACTGGTTCTTCTGCAGCTTCTTCAGCTGCGCTTCGGCTTCTGACTGATCGACTTTCGACTGCACCTCTTCGATCAGCGAAAGCACGTCGCCCATTCCCAGGATCCGTTGGGCCACGCGGTCTGGATAGAACGGTTCGAGCGCATCGTATTTTTCGCCCACGCCGACGAACTTCACCGGCTGACCAGTGACCTGCCGGATAGACAGGGCCGCGCCGCCACGCGCGTCGCCATCCATCTTCGTCAGCACCACGCCGCTAATGCCGATCCGGGCGTGAAACTCTTCTGCCGAACGCACCGCATCCTGACCAGTCATCGCATCGGCGACGAACAGGATTTCCACCGGTTGCGTTTCCGCTTTGATCCGCACCAGCTCTTCCATCAACTCGTCGTCGATGTGCAAGCGCCCCGCCGTGTCAATCAACAGCGTGTCGTAGCCGGTCTGCTGCGCATGCTTATAAGCTGAGCGAACGAGCGTTAATGGATCGTTCGTATCGGGTTGTTCAAAGATCGATTGGCCGGTCGCTTTTGCGATGACCTTCAATTGTTCGCGCGCCGCCGGCCGGTAAACGTCCGTCGACAACAACAACGGTTTGCGTTCCTGGTTCTGCGCCAGCCACCGCGCAATTTTTCCCGTCGAAGTCGTCTTACCGGAGCCTTGCAGCCCGACGATCATCACGACGTTGGGGATGGCCTTCGTGAAAACCAGCCGCGATGACTGACCCCCCAGAAGGTTGACCAACTCGTCGAAAACAATCTTGACAACCTGCTCGGAAGGCTTTAGTTCCTGCCAAACCTGCTGGCCTTCGGCCTTCTCTTTTACTGAAGCAATAAAGTCTTTGGCGACTTTATAATTGACGTCAGCTTCGAGCAGAGCCAGCCGAATTTCGCGCAGCGCCGCTTCGACGTGCGCCTGCGTCAGGACCCCTTCGCCGCGGAGGTTTTTCAACGTCCGCTTCAGTTTGTCGGATAAAGACTCGAACATACATCATTAGGCGAAGACCCGCGCTAAAGACGGAAACAGCGATAATAGCGGCGGCTTACGCGAGGTGTCAAGGTAGCCTCGGTGTGCGCCCGAACCCGATTTTTATTGATTTTCGTCGACCCCAATGCATTGACTTAATCGCTGTCGCTGTCGTACAAGCGCATGACGCTCGCGCGTCCTGCTTATGCTAAGCAAACTACAGATACGACGGCGGGACGTGCGAAACACGCACCCTCCCGGCCGGATAGCACTGGCGCTGCTCGTTCTTTCGTTCGTTGCGACGACCGCATCGCAATTCCCTCTCCGCCCAGTTGCAACGGCACAAAATGTAACTACCGGTACCGAGAACTCCTGGGAAACCGTCGTACCCGGAATTGAACACCTCAGAATCGTTCGCGGTCACAAGTCTGAGGTTGAGTCGACCGGCCCATGGCTAATCAACTTGCTACGCGTCGACCTGACAAAGGCCCGCCTGCGCCTGGTCCATGGGATGGATGAAGCAGTTGGTTTGGAAACAGTCAGTTCGCTGGCGGCGCGGTATGACGCCGTCGCGGCCGTCAATAGTGGCTACTTCCGGACGACGGGAACGTATCGCGGCGAGTCGATCGGGGTGGCAGTATTGTCGGGCAAACTCCTGAGCGAACCGCACAACAAACGCGCCGCAATGGGTTTAATCGATGCGGCGGGAACCACGGAAGTCGTATTCGGCCATCTCAACTTCAGCGCATCGCTGCAGGCCGGAAAACCTCGATCGTCATACAAACGTGGTGTTGACGGCTTCAACCGTCCGCGCGGCGATAACGAACTGATAGTTTTTACGCCAGAGTTTCATCGCACTACGTTGACGGCTTCCGACGGACTTGAATTGATCGTTCGTCAGGGACGCGTCACTGAATTTCGCGATCACAAAGGCAGTAGCGTTATTCCGCCAGACGGTTATGTTGTCTCGGCCGCGGGCAAAGCGCGCGAATGGGCGAAGAAGTTTACACCTGGCACTCGGATAAAATTGGTTTCGAGTTTGATTCCGCTGGAGAGTGATCGTGAAGCGCTTTGGCAGAGGGCCGGCGACATCATCGGTGGTGGTCCACAACTCATCAGGAATGGTCAAATCAAAATCACGGCGGCTGACGAAAAAATGGCAGCCAACTTTGATACTGATCGCCATCCCCGCACCGCGGTTGGGAAACTGGCGGATGGAAAACTCCTCTTTGTGACCGTCGACGGTCGCCAACCCGGCGTCAGCGCCGGCATGCCCTTAAGCGAGTTGGCCGCGCTTCTGCTGGAATGGGGAACGAAGGATGCGATTAACCTCGACGGCGGCGGCTCGACCACAATGGTGATCAAAAACAAGATCGTCAACAAACCCTCCGACCAGACCGGCGAACGCCCGGTCAGCGACGCGATTCTTATATTTGCCCGATAGATCTCCCGGTGGACGCTACTCGCGCGCTGTGTTAGATTTGGCCCGAATCAGATGTGGTTTGGCGCGGCTTAGCGGTAAATCCGAGCGCACCCGACCCTTCCCAGCCGCACGGTCCCGAGCTAAACATGAAAAGCACTGTCCATTCTGACTTTAGTTTGTTTACTACTCGACAGGCTTTTACAAAGGTAGCCGATTGACCAGGAAGCAAAAGACTTCTAACTCCGGCATCGTCGATCTTGCCGACGCTCGCGTACGTCTGCGTACGCCGGCGCGCAATGCCGTATCGCGTCAGGCGCTAATGGATGAAATCGAAGCCGTGCGAAAGTTGCTGGACCAGGGTCTGTCAACCGAGGCCCGCTCGCGTCTGAGCGCTGTCCTTTCCTCTGCGCGAAACGATCCTACTGTTCTGGCCGAGGCCCGCTGTGCGCTTGCTACTTCGCTCGAGATGCGCGGCCAATTCCGCGAATCACTCGACGCGGTTGCGATGTATGAAGCGCCGGAAGAACGGGCCAAGCTCGATCCCGAAACAAATGTTCGTCTGCGCGTGCAGGTGGGCCTCGCATACAACTACAACAGCGATCATCCTAAAGCCATCGCTCTGCTTAACGCGGTGCAACGCGACGAAGGCGAAGACGGAAGCGACGCGACTAAAGGCGCCATCCACGCCGCTCTGGCTCGTGTCTATCGCAGCATCAGTGAGTATCCAATCGCCCGCGATCATTCCCAACGCGCCCTGGAGAGTTACCGCAAGACAGGCAACTGGCGCGGTCTCTCTGAGGCTTACTTTGGGATCGCGCTCGCAGATATGTTCGAAGGGAGATACGAAGCAGCGCTCGAGAATTTCGGCCACGCGCTAAAGCTCGTCGGCGATCGCCAGGCTTCCTACCTGCTGGGCAGAATTTATTCGAACATGTCGGGGGCCTGCTGGTTTTTGAAGCGGCCACAGGACGGAATTCGTTATTTGGAAAAGGCGATTCGCTATTACGAGCGGACCGAACACAAAGCGAGTGCCTCTGATGGCTACAACAATCTCGGCGTCAACCTGATGTTGGTCGGGCAGTGGGATCGCGCCCAGGAATCGCTTGAGCGCGCGCTCGAACTCGTGACCGGCACTAATCAGGACAATACCAAGGTGCCGATGATTCTCGATTCATTGGGCGAATTGCTGATGCTGCGCGGCGAGCTGGATGAAGCCAGAAACTATCTCGAGCGCGCCGTCAAGCTTGCTACCGAAGGCGGCAATCGCTGGTACGCGGGACAGGCACTGCGAACGATGGGCCGGTTGTGCCTGGTTACGAATGACGCTGATCAGGCGTTAGAGAAAGGCGAGGCCGCGCTGGTTCTCGCCGAACAAATTGGCGACCGTCAGGCCATCTGTGAATCCCTCTTGCTCATCTCTGAAGCGCATCTCGGATCTGGCGATCCGGACGAATGCGCGACGAACCTTAAAAAACTTACCGATCTGACTACCGATTCCGCCACCGACCTCGGCTTTGCCGGCGAGGCGCAACGTTTATCCGGCTTGCTGGCCATGGCCCAATCGGACGCTTCGTTGGCCGCGCAGCATTTTGGCCGCAGCGTTTCGATCTTCGAGCTGCTGGGCGATCGTTATCGCGCGGCGCGAGCGCATTATGAGCTGGGCCGGGCCTATATCGTGGCGCAACCGGAACGGGCGGCGGAGCATTTGTCGCGCGCGACCAATACCTTCAGGCAATTAGGCGCCCGCATCGATTTAGCGCGGGCCGACGAAGCGATTGCCGCAATGGATCGCACAGCGCCTCGCGAACAACACGAAAGCTCGGCGCTGACTCAACTTTTAACGTTGCGTCTGGCTGAAGCGGTGGCGTCCCGCGAGTTGTTGTTGCGGGAGCTGGCCGCCGTTATTCGGCAGGAAACCAATGCGAGCTGCGTCGCGATTTTTGAAGTCGGTGAAGAAAATCGGATGCGCACGTTCGTGGCCCATGGTCTGACGACTGAAGAGAGCGCCAGCCTGGCTGCCGAGATTGGAAGTTTGAAAAGCGACGCCGAACTGCAGCAATTCGCGCGGAAACGTGACGCGGCGATCTTACCGTTGCGATCGACAAACGCGCCGGCCGCTACGCTCTTCATCTCTCCGGCTGAACGGGCGCAACTTCCGGGCGGGTTGGCCCTGGCTCCTTTGTTGCGCGTGGTTGAATTGGGAATGGACGTGTGCGCTCTGCGCGCGCGCGCTCAAACCGGACAAACAGCGGACGAGGAAAGCACGCTTGCCGGCACGAGCCTGATGCCCGGCTTCATTCATTCGAGTCCGGCCATGACGCGCCTGGTGGAAGAAGTACACAAAATTCGCTCTTCCGACGTTACCGTGCTGGTCACCGGCGAATCGGGAACCGGCAAGGAGTTGGTGGCCCGGGCGATTCACGCGATTTCCTCCCGCCGCGACAAAGTCTTTGTCCCGTTCAACTGCACTGCGGTCCCGAAAGAGTTGTCCGAAGGTTATCTCTTTGGCTACCGGCGTGGAGCGTTCACCGGCGCTGTTTCAGATTCGCCGGGTGTAATTCGAACAGCCGCCGGCGGCACTCTGTTCCTTGATGAGATCGGCGACTTGCCGCTGGATGTGCAACCAAAGCTTTTGCGATTTCTGCAGGAAGGCGAGATCCAGCCGCTCGGTGAGCAACGACCCACCAAGGTCGACGTGCGCATCATTGCCGCCACCAACACAGACCTGGAAGAGATGGTGGCCCAGGGACGGTTCCGCGAAGATCTATATTACCGTCTCAACGTAATTCGCCTGCGCGTGCCGCCTTTGCGTGAGCGCCGCTCGGAAATTCCCACGATCGTCAATTACTACATCAATCACTACTCGGCAAAATTCGGCCGGCGCGACATTCAAATCACGCCGCCTGCAATCGATCTGTTGATGGTTTCCGATTGGCCCGGCAACGTGCGTCAGCTTTGCAATGAAATTCAGCGCATCGTTGCGCGCGCGGAAGACGGCGCTGTGTTGACGCCCGAACAACTTTCTCCCGAACTCACGCGCATGTCTGCCCCCATTTCAGCTACTGGCGGAGTGGCTTCGATCTCCGCGCTGCCCGGTGGTAGTCTGGAAAACGTCACCCTCGCTGATGCTTTAGGAGAAGTCGAGCGCCGCATGATCGCCGATGCCATGCGCCGCCACAAAGGCAATATTTCCCGCGCCGCCCGCGAGCTGGGCCTAACCCGCCGCGGCCTCTACCTAAAACTCGAACGCCACGACCTCAGCGCCAGCGCCTGACAGTGGATATTCCATCGTCGCTGACCCTACCGTCTTTCAAAATCATTGACCTCATGAGGTCTTTGTACTATCGTGCGCCCGATCGCAATTCAATCGCTGACGCCTCGATCCAGCGAGCTTACTCACGAGTTTAGTTTGTATTCGCACTTGAAATAGTACCGGATCACGATCGGCCCTTTAATTCTGAAACCGATGATTGGGATCCGCAGGTCTTGAAACTCTAAACGCCGCCACGAGTTTACGGCTCGTGTCCTCGACAAGATTAACAGGCAATAGGCGATGGAAACTTCATGCGAAGCTTTCCAGGTTGTACTCCCAGCCCAGAGCTCACAGTCACTTAGTCGGTCCCAACCAGGTCATGCAGATCTCAAAAACCATGGGACCTTCTCTGTGACACAACTAATTAATTCGCAGCCAAGAAAGGACAAAAGCCATGTCGAGAAAATTAGCTCTGGCCGGGACCGCACTGTGCGTCACGCTCGCCGTTTGCGCCTTTAGCGTAGTGCAGCACGCACAGAAAGGACGGCAGTACACTCCGCCCGATTATGTTTTCAGTCCCAACGTCCCCAAAGATATGGTAACGCATGACGTCGGGGCCATCGGATTTCAACCATTCGCCGACATCCTCGCGTGGGACACATTCATCGCGCTGAATTGGCCCGTTCCCCACCCCATTGTGGAGCGCGGCGTTCCGGATCCGCAAAATGTAATCGGCGGGTTCGCTACCAGCGGCGGTGAAGGAAGCAAACCGAAGGTCAGCCCCACGGGCCCAACGGTTTGGGAAACCTTCAAGGACACGAACGACATCTACCTGCCAACAGCGGCGCGGCCCACTTCATTTGATACGCCGGAAAGTGTTCCCCCCGCATGCCAGTCACTGGCCGCTGCCAATCCGCGCGCTGCACAACGGACGTTAATCATGACGTCCAAGTTTGGCGAAATAGTGAACAGCGTGAAGCAAGCCGACGGCAATCGCCTCGTCGATCAGAACAATATGAACGTGTGGTACGAGGTGAAGATGAACCGCGTCTATTACGACTACGTGGTCTCGAATGGCTTTTACAACAGCAACAACCAGAAGGGGAAAAACATTTCGTTCCCTTCGTCAGCAAACAACCGCAGTCAGGCAGGGACTATCAAGGTCAAAGCCTCGTGGAAAGTGATGGGTCTGCTCGGCAGCAAGCAACCCGACGATCTGACAAAGTTCTACACTACCGAGGCGCTGGTGCTTGATCCGGTTAGCGGCAAATGCCGGAAGCAGCTACTCGGTCTGGTGGGCCTACACATCGTCATGAAGACGGCGCAATTGCCGCAATGGCTGTGGGCGACTTTTGAACATCTTGATAACGCGCCCGATCAAGCCGCGGGACCCATCGCCGGCCAGCGCTATAACTTTTTCAATCCCAACTGCCCCACTTGCCCGGTGAACCAACCGCCGGCTAAGGACAGCATGGTCCCCACGCAGGTGATGCGCGTCGTGCCAGTGAACAATGTCGCCGCCTCCAACAATACGCTTTACCAGAGGGCCCTCGTGACTTTGCGGCCGGACAACGTCTGGAAGAATTACCAACTGGTTGACGCGCAATGGGGAGCTTCGCCAACACCGATCGGCGTGCCCAATCAACCGAAGTACCTGGCGAACACAACGCAGGAAACTTATCTGCAGCAGCCGGTGAATCCGCACGGTTGCATTAACTGCCACGGGTTCGCCAAGGCGACCGATCTGGACTTTCAGCTCACCCATGCGTACCCACGATCCGCGGCGCACCGAAAGCTGGTCGAGAACATCTTTAAGCTGCCAGGCGTGGTCACGCCGCCCAAATAGCACGGCTTTCATCAGGGGGACGGCCTCGGGCAGAACAGGGACGTCAAGTCTCAGGTCAGAGTATTCGATGCGAGAACATTTCACCCGGTGGCTGACTATGGAAGAGCTGCGACGTTTCCAGGCAGGTGAAAGGCGTCTGCGCGAGCGTCCCCCGATGGTCCTCCCCGTCAACTCTCTGGATTGAAGCGGCCTAAACTCCAGCGATCCTCGGTGATCCGAGGATCGCTGGATCGCTGGATCGCTCGATCGCTGTATATCGGAGTACCACTGTATACCTGCTAATCAAAACCCGCCTTCACTGCTATCCAACGCGATTTCCTCAGTATTTTTACGGGATTTCATGCAAGAGGACTTGCTAACGCTTAGACCTGCATAGCAGGTATCCAATTCTTCATTTTTCCCGGCTCTAACAAGGAATTCGTCAACGTAACGCTAAGTCTTGTGACTGCGTAGTTTCCGTTCTCCGACACGTGGGTTTTTCTGGTGGCACGTCTATTGAAATAGGCACTGTCACCCGGCAGATTGAAATCCCCAAACAAGAGGACAAGACAATGCTTCGCAGAATCACAGCCACCCTAAGCCTGATCAGCCTGATAACGGTTTCGCTGCTTCCCTTGACGACGTTTGCGGCTTCGCACAATGACGCGAATGGTCAGGGCAACGCCAGGAAGAAAGCGCCGGAATTCAGCCGCACGGGAAACTCCGACGCGACAGTGCGGGCTTTGATTCAAACCAAAGGAACGCCAACGGCATCGCTCGATGCGGCTGTGGCAAAGGCGCATGGCAACAAGCGCTCGGCTTACAACGGTCTGAATCTGATCGTGGCTGATGTGCCGCTGAACTCGATTGCCGCGTTGGCCGCTCGCGGAGATGTCGCTTACGTTTCGCCCGATCGTCCCGTCAAGTCGGAAATGAACTTGACCACCGAAGCGACTGGCGCTGCGCAAGTCCAGACCGGCTTCGCGAACATGCCCGCCACCGGTGGCAAGGGCGTGACGATTGCCGTACTCGATAGCGGCATCAGCGCCAATCACCCGGATTTCATGCGCAACGAAAAATCTCGCGTCATCGCTTCGGTTGATTTCTCAGGCAGCAGCCGGAGTGGCGACGTGGATGGTCACGGCACCGGCGTCGCCGGGATGGCAGCTGGTAGCGGTGCAGCCTCGCAAGGTTATGCGAACAACTACGGCGGCATCGCGCCGGAGGCAAACCTGGTTGACGTTCGCGTGCTGGATGAAAACGGCGCCGGCCGGACCAGCAATGTCATCGCGGCTATCAACTGGGTCATCGAAAATCAGAAGGCTTACAACATCGGCGTCATCAACATGAGCATGGGAACGCCGGTACGCGAGTCGTATCAACTGGATCCGCTGTGCAAGGCTGTCGAAGCTGCGGTTCACGCCGGCATCGTGGTCGTATGCAGCGCCGGAAACCAGGGTCGCACCGAAACAATCGTTGGCAACGAAGCTGACGGCTCGCCGATTTATCAACTCGCGTACGGAACGATTAGCAGCCCCGGCAACTCTCCTTATGTCATCACGGTCGGCGCCACGGACACTCACAGCACCGTGGGCCGCTCGGACGACACGGTCGCTTCGTTTTCCTCGAAGGGACCAACCCGCTTCGATCACTTCGCCAAGCCGGACCTCGTAGCTCCCGGCCGTCGCGTGATTGCGGCGCTCTCGCAGGAACCTAACTCCAGCAGTGCGGCTCAATTTCCGGATCGAGTCATTCAACCCGTGGCATCGAATGCTGAACCAAATAAGTACTTCAACTATTCCGGTACTTCGTTTTCAGCTCCGATAGTTGCCGGAACTATCGCCCTGATGTTGGAAGCCAATCGTTCTTTGACTCCAACGTTGGCGAAGGCCGTGCTGTTACGGACCGCGCAAATGCTTCCGGGTTACAGCAACAAACCGCAATCGCTCGTTTCACAGGGCGCCGGAGAAGTTAATGTCGCAGCCGCCGTGGAAATGGCGCGCGCGATTGTGCCAAATGCGGACCACCTCAAGGCGGGCGACCCTATCTTGCGCGGCAACAAAACCCTCCGCTCTCTCAGCCAGTCATTCAGCTTCGGCGGACAGACGATACCGGCCAGCTCGCGGATTCTTTACAGTGATGGCGTGCTCTTCACCAACAGCCCGATTCTAACCAACGGCATTTTGGTCGGCGATGGCATTCTCGTCGGCGGCGGCTTCATGACCAACGACGGCATTCTGGTGGGCGACGGTATTCTGGTGGGCGACGGTTACCTGCTCACCAGTGGCTATGTCCTCGGCAACGGCTATGTGTTGGGCAACGGCGTTACTGACTCAGTAGCGAGCGGCGGCAATCTGGTATTAAACGACGGCATCCTGGTTGGGGATCGAATTACTCTCAATGAAGGCATCCTGGTGGGCGACGGCTACGTGTTGGGCACGGGTTACGTTCTAGGTAACGGCATTCTGGTCGGAGACGGCATCCTCGTGGGGGACATGTTGAAACTCGGCAACGGCATCGTGAGCTCCGACGGACATCTCTATAAAGACGGTATCCTGGTTGGCGATGGCATCCTGGTGGGCGATGGCATCCTCGTCGGTGACGGCTATGTCCTCGGCACTGGCATCCTGGTTGGCGATGGAATTCTCGTTGGCGATGGCATCCTGGTGGGCGATGGCATCCTCGTCGGCGACGGCATTCTGGTCGGCGATGGTTACGTCTTGGGCAACGGCATTCTGGTTGGCAATGGTGTCTCGCTGGCGGATGGCATGCTGGTCAGCGATGGCATCCTGGTCGGAGACGGTTTTCTGGTTAGCGATTAAATTCACCTTACCATCTGAGTACCTCGCATTTTGGGCGCAGTTTCGCAACTCGAAACTGCGCCCTTTTTTATTCAACTGCAGGAGGAGGCAGTAGCGCTAACATGGGGCAGAGCTACAGCATGCTGTTGAAAAACTAATTTGGCGTGCCGCGGCAAGCGGACCGCGACGCTGCCTTGGATTCAACCGGTGCATAAATCCAGGAAATCCAACGCGCCACCGCGGTCGACGCGCTCCAAATATGTTGATTCAGTTTCCAAGTTGAATGTTTCAGCAGCAGCTACATATGAATACCAAATTCCGTCCCTCACTGTCGGGCTACCAGAAGTCCGCACGAGTCTCCCAACTATTTGTAATCGTTGACCGACTGATTTATTGTCACTCCGCAAAACAAACGCTCAACCGCTACCGCGGAAATTTGAACCAGTTGGAGACGCAAATGAATCGGAAGTTGATCGCCCTCCCCTTAATGTTGTTGTTTGCCTTCCCACTCAATCTTGCTCATGCGCAGACAGCCGCCGCGCCATGCACACCGGGCATCAGCTTTTGGAAATTGCTTGATTCCGTGAACATTGGCTACGGCGATGGACGACTCTCCATCGAAAAGTTGTATGCCGTCTGCCTACCTACGCCGGCGAAGCCGAGTACTACAAATTATCCATACGATCCTGATTCCGGAGGCAAGCTCACGACTCGCGTGAAAAGCGCCGACGGCACGTTACTCAATACCTACGTCTGGTACGCAGAGAGCATTGGCGGGTTGTGGGAGTTGAGCGGGTACAAAGTCCTCGGTGGATACGAAACCGTAAAGCCGCTGGCTCCCGGCAAATATTGGTTGGAGTTTGCCGCCGACGACAAGCCTTTCACCAGATTTCCTTTCTCGGTAGTCGCGATGAAGAGTGACGATCCTTACAAGCCCGAGGGGATGCGTTATTTCATCGAAGGCGCCTGGAACGACTACGGTAACATCTATTATCAGCGCAACGATCCGCAGTCGTCGCTGCAGTTCACGACCTGGATCCAGGATAAGCGCGGGAACCAGAACGAGACCGCCGCGCCATACGAAGTGAAACTCGTAAAACTTAAAGACGGCAAAGTGCTTGGGGAAGAGACAGGGACATTTCGCATGGACCCGCACTGGCTTAAGGCTCAGTTGAACTTTCATGCTCCGGGCGACAAGAACGCGTATCTGAAGGGCGGAGATCTAATCGCCGAAGACGGCCGTTACGCGGTGCGGCTTACCATCAACGGGAAACTGTATGGCGAATATCCGCTTACGGTTGCCGGCGGAAAGGTTCAACTTCAGGGTAAACAGATCCGCAATGGGACCGATCCGATGGACTACATAGTCGATTACATGGGCGGCGGGCGTTATACCTCCTGGTGGCTCAAGCGGGAAAACGCAGGCAGGTAACCGAACACAAGCGATCGACATGGACCTCAATTATTTCATTCACCGTTTCTCCCAAAACCGCGACGTGTTTCAAAGTCTGATGCGTGGCGTCCCAACCGAGCAGGCAGGCTGGAAGCCGGCCCCCGACAAGTGGTCCACGTTGGAAGTGGTGAATCATTTGTACGATGAAGAGCGTGAGGATTTTCGGCTGCGATTGGAATTGACGCTAAAGGATCCCGCGGAAGAGTGGCCGCGGATCGATCCTCAGGGTTGGGTTAAGAGTCGAAAGTACAGTGAACGAGAACTGGGTGCATCGCTCGATAATTTTCTCAGCGAGCGAGAGAAATCTCTTTCATGGCTGAAAGACTTATCGGCGCCGAACTGGGAAAACCGGCACCAGCGCGAAGCGGGCACCTTGTCGGCTGGGGATCTGCTGGCTTCGTGGCTGGCCCATGACTTCCTGCACATACGCCAACTCACCAGGCTTCATTGGCAGTACTTAGGTTTTGTGGCTGCACCGTACCAAACGACGTACGCCGGGCCGTGGAAAGAACCGGAGTGATATTGAAGGGTGCGCCGAAGGCGTTGAATCCTTATCGCGGCTATGTGATTCCCGTATAAACCTATGACAAAACCGATTCGCATCCTCATGCAGACGACCATTCCGTTTGAAACGGACAACTGGCATATCGGCCGATTCTCGCTCCTGCGCGATACGCTGGCCGGATTGATGAACGACGCGGGCGATCCTTTATGCGAAGTCACTACGCGTGATCGTGAGACGGATGCCAACGGGAATGACCCGGTACTGAGCACGCTGGACCAGACGGACTTCGATGAGTTGTGGCTGTTTGCGATCGACCTGGGCGACGGTTTGAGTGTGCCGGATTGTCAGGGCATCACGCGTTTTCGCCAGCGCGGCGGCGGCATTCTCGCCACGCGAGATCATCAGGATCTTGGCACGTCCTTATGCACCCTGGGCGGAATCGGCCGGGCGCACTTTTTCCATTCCAAAAACCCTGAGCCCGATGCGACGCGGCATGCCCCAGATGACAGTTTCAATACTGAGATCTCCTGGCCTAACTATCACTCGGGAGCGAATGGCGATTACCAGACGATCACAGTGGCCACGCCTCATGAGCTGATGCGGAATCCTTCATTTCCCGGCGCCGCTATCAAATTCTTTCCGGCCCATCCGCACGAAGGCGCTGTCGGAGTTCCTGAAGGCGAAAGCAATGCGCATGTGATTGCCACCAGCAAGAGCCAGACAACAAACCGATCCTTCAACCTAGTGATAGCTTTTGAAACCACGAATGACAATCACGGCCACACGCTGGGCCGGGGCATTGCTGAATCGAGCTTTCATCACTTTGCCGATTACAACTGGAACACGGACATGGGCTGTCCCACGTTTCTTACTGAGCCGCCGGGCGATGGCTACAAGCGCAATCCCCAAGCTTTGGAAGATATCAAGACCTACGTGGGGAATGCTGCGAAGTGGTTGGCAGGGCCGCAGTCTTAAAGTAGGCAAATCCCGAATCGATTGTTCCCCTCTCGATTGAGATATATGCCCAAGCTCAATTTCGCAATCCTCCTGACGTGTTTGATTTTCTGTGCAAGCGCCCGAGCGCAGACGAAGTCGAACGCGGTTGCGACCTGCTCTTCGTCAGCATTCAACGCGATGCAGGAATTGCCCAAGCTGAAATATGAATGCGATGAAAGCCAGTCCAACGATTATGACGAAAGCATTCTCAGAAATCCGCAGAGACTTGCCGCGATTCGAACTTTGACCAAACAGCTGGACAGTCTGACCAATCTCGAATGGTGGCGGACTGAAGTGGCCGAGCTAAACGCCTGCGACTTTCTGCATCAGCCCGGCACACTCAGCGAGGAAGAGCAGCAGCAATTCAGCGGTGGCGAATACGTCGTGCGCTTGCTGGGAAATCACGACGTCCGCCTCGTGATAGTCGACGATCCTTGTTATCAAACAAGCTTCAGCGGGTCGAACATTTTTCTGCTTCATCGTTCGGGCGGACGCGTGTTTGCGACTGAGATTATCGACGGATACTACACGCGGGCCGACAACTCTATCAGTCTCAATTTCGCCACCTTGAACGGCGCCGAGATAATCGAAGTCTCCACCTCGACGGGCGGTCTCGTACCTTACGTGACCAATTATTACTTTTCCATCGACCCACAAACACAGAGGGTGGTCCCTAAAAAACTTTTCCGGGAAGGCCGCAGACTCACCAACAAGATCACGTCAGCAATGATACTTAGCGAAGCCGCCAATCTGCGTTTGCCGAGCAGCGGGGATGAGCTGCAGATCATAGCTAACAAGAAGCTCGCCCCGGGTTTCAGCTCGTTTCATGACGATGCGAAAGGACGGCTCAACGATAATGGGCGCCGGCTGAGAAGGAAATTCCATAGTTGGAATGGGCGGTTTTACGTTTCGGGAAAGCGTTAGGCGCAACTGGTTTTGGAGAGTTCGAGCAGCACGAGTATTATTGACTTATGCCGGTTGTCGACAAAGTTAGCGGGAAGGTCTTACAGGACTCTTACCACCGTCCCATCCGGGACCTGCGGGTGTCGTTGACCGACCGTTGCAACTTTCGCTGCTTCTATTGCCTGCCGCATGGCGAGCCGCCGATTGCTCCAAAAGAGCAGATGCTGTCGTACGAAGAGATCGAGTACGTCTGCGATATTTTTGTTGAACTGGGGATTGAAAAGATTCGTCTCACCGGCGGCGAGCCGATGATGCGGCGCGACATCGAAACCATCATCAGCAAGCTGGCGGCCTTGAAACCAAAAGGTTTGTTGGATCTCGCGCTAACTACGAACGGTTATTTTCTGCCCGATCGCGCGCAAGGCTTGAAGGATGCCGGTCTTGATCGGATAACCATCAGCCTCGACAGTTTGAAGCCGGAAAAGTTCACCGAAATGACGGGCGTGGACGTACTCGATCGTGTATTACTCGGAATCGAGGCCGCGAAGCGCGCGGGTTTAGATCCAATCAAGATCAACGTCGTCGTCGTGCGCGGGCACAATGAAAGTGAAGTGGCGGATTTTGCGACCTTTGCCCGCGAACATAAGGTGAAGATGCGGTTCATCGAATTCATGCCGCTTGACTCCGGCCATGATTGGTCGCGGGATGACGTGGTTTCGGGTCGTGAGATTCGCGAAAGAATCAGCGAGCGCTTTCCGTTGGTCGCAGTGGATACATTTCGCGGTTCGGAAACTTCTTCACGTTATCGTTTTGCTGACGGCGGCCCCGGTGAAATTGGCATTATTGCGCCGGTGACTGAACCATTCTGCGGCGCTTGCTCGCGCATACGGTTGACCGCCGACGGTCAAATTCGCACCTGTCTTTTTTCTACCGTCGAACACTCGCTGCGCGATGTAATTCGCACCGGCGCCTCCCGATCCGAAATCATCGACTTCATCGAAAGCGTTGTGTTGAAGAAAGAACCGCGGCACTACATCAACGATCCGCAGTTCGTAGCGCCCTCGCGCAGCATGAGTTTTATCGGCGGCTGAGTAGAGAGAGGTCCGGCGTGTCGCGCCGTGCGTCGGTTGCACAGTGCTTGCTAGCGCGAGAGGGCGATACGTCCTTTACCTCGTTCCATAACCCAGAACCTCAGACCTTGCCTTCGCTGATTAGATTTATTTCTTCCAGAATCTTCTCCGCGCTTTCTTCGGCCGATTTGTGCGTAACGTCAATGGTGCGCAGGTTCGGGTGAGATGGATTCAGCACTGAATGGTCCGCAGCTCGCCGCCGGGCGGAGTCGGCGTTAATGTCCTTCAACATTTCGGCGCGACCTGGGTTGACTATGCGCCGGCACAACTCATCCACCTCACATAGCAGACGGACCGGAACCAGCAGGCTCTTCCGCGTCCTGGCGAGTTCTAACAAGTCGGCAAACCCTTCGTGATCCAGTGGATCATCTTCAAATAGTTGGATAGTGAAGACGAAGCTCATCTCGGGCGGCGACAGTTCTCGAATCGTTTCGTAAACGACTTGCCGAATGGCCCTCACTTTGGCCCAGATAGCCTTCGGTAGAGGCGTTACTCCATCGGTCTTAACGACCGTGAACAGCGGATTATTGATCAGGTGGTTGTCGATCAATTTGGCGCCGGTGCGGCGGCAGAGCTCGCGGCCAATCGTGTACTTGCCAGTGCCGGCGAAGCCGATGAAAACAACGATCGTATTTCTTAGTGGCTTGTCCAGCTTCGCCTCAAAAGTCATTGACCAGGTTAGCGCTCGGCTTTGCCGCCTGATGTGCGGCGGAGGCTATGCTCCGCCGTAAAGGTGCCCTTTGCATTTGGGCTGTGCCCTGGATGCGCCTTTGGCCCCAATTGATCTGCCAGGCGAGTCTGAACTAGGGGCATAGCCCCAAAGTAATCCCGTTGCAATCGGCGGGGCAAAGCCACCGCCGCACATCAGGCGGCAAAGCCGAAACGCATGCGGCTCATGACGTGTTGCGACAGAGCCACCTCATCCAAACCCCACTCCTATTCCCGGTGCCTGCGGTTGGTTGGCAGACGTCTAACCGGAGGTCTCTTCGGGTTCGGGGTCAGCGTGACGGCGGGCTCGGGCGCCGGCAACGGCGGAATTGTTTCCTTATCGAATCGCGGCAATAACTCATCGCGCATCGCCAGTTGATAGACACTCCAGGCCATAGTTACTGCGTCTTTCTTCACATCGTCTTCCAGAATGCGTTCATACGTATCCAGGTTCGTATGCCAGGTGTGCGAGCCGTATTCGATCGTGTCCTGGCCCATGCCGATGCCGGGCAACCCGGCCTGATTAAATGAAGTGTTGTCTGAGCCACCAAGGTTTCGGCCGCGCGATGCAACGGCGCCAACGACGCCGTCATCTTTCAATGGTTTCAGAATGTCGCGCATCATTTCCGCCGCTGCGGGTGGGCCAAAGACACTGGCGCCGCGCACGCGACCCGTACCGGAATCAATATTGAAGTAGCCACCAAATTTTTCGTAATCCGGTTTCGGATTTTCAAAACTGCCGAAGTGCTCTTTCACATAAGCCTGCGAGCCGAGTAACCCTTCCTCCTCGCCGCTCCACAACGCCACCCGAATCGTCCGGCGCGGCTGCACTCCCAGAGCTTTCAGAATGCGGGCCGCCTCCATCATGATCGCACAGCCGATGGCGTTGTCGGTGGCGCCGGTGGCGGCGTGCCATGAATCCAGGTGGCCGCCCAACATGATCACTTCATCCGCTTTATCGCTTCCCGGTATTTCGGCAACCGTGTTGTAAGAAGTCTTCCCTTCAGGATAAACGCGATTCACGATATTGAATTCCAGCAGCACGGCGGTGTGATCAGCCAGGATGCGCGAAATACGCCCGTAGTCTTCGTTTCGCATCACCACGGTGGGCAGTGCTTTCGTGACATCGAACGTACGGTTGTTGAAGGCGCGAATCTGCCCGTGTTCGCGGGCCGCGTCATTCACGCGAAGCACAGCGCCGTTCGCTTTGAGAAATGCATCAAGCTGCTCATCGACCTGGCGATTCGTCAAAGGCTTCGGCGCATTAGGCGCAGGTGTCGGCGTCGGGGTGGGCGTGGGAAACGCAAACGGTCTCGCGTTTGGCCCATAGCGCTCTTCCGCTGTCTTGTCGTCGGTACGTTTAGGCGGCGGATTCAGGTTTATCGACAGTAGCGTGTGCTTGCCGGCAAGCACGATGCGATTGCGGACATTCGCTTTCTCTTTGGCAAAAAACTCGTTCAAACGGTCCTGCGTCGGTCGCTCCGGCAGGATCAACTGGTAAGCGTTCGCGCGCACAACTCCCGGAGTACTCGGCGTCCAGGCCAACACCTCGCAAACCAACGAGTCCTTGACCGGCGAAATAACATGAGCGGTCAAGCGTTCATTCAGCCAGCCCGGATGTTTGAAGTCCCATGGTTCGAGGTGCGCATTCTGCAAGCCCCATGCAGTCATCTGCTTCAGCGCCCATTCAGCAGCGCGCTTGTGGTTTGGACTTCCTGTCAGGCGCGGTCCATAGACGTCAGCCAGCATGTGCATCGTCTTCATGATCTGCGAATTTTTCGTTTCTTCCTGGCGGATGCGGGCCAGCAAATCTTTGTCGGCACTTGATTGGCCCAGTACCGGCAGCGTCAGCAGGCTGATGACGATAGACAGAGCGATGGCGCGGCGATTTAACATCGGCAAGTCTCCGGAGATGTAACTGATGGAAAGAGCGGCGGGATTATACTTGAACCTGATCAGGTTGGCACTTCGAGCAAGCCGAAAGCACTTTGCGGTGGTGACCTAATTTTGAAATCTCCGTGCGTCCCTTTGTGTTCTCAGTGTCTCAGTGGTGGATGTTTGTCTAACGATTTCCACCGCCGAGGCACAGAGTTCATAGAGGTTGCACAGAGAATCGTGAAATTGGGGCACCACCCACTTTGCCTGAATGAATCGCGACCGGTGAACTTCAGGCCTGAACTTCAGGCTGCCTAACCCTGCAGAGCGCGCACGCTAGGGCTGGCTACTGGGATAGGCCACCATCGGTTGGTATGGCTCCATCGGCACCGGTTCAGCGTTCGACTTAACGGCAAAGAAGAGGTAGCCCAACCCAATGAGCGTGCCAATCAACCACCAGAGAGGAATGTGAAATGGGAGGAACTCCAAAAGCAGATTCAAGATGAGCACCGGCGTTATGGCTACAGCGGCCAGGCGCATCAGGGTTTTATAATCCAGATTCACATTCAACAGTCGAGCGAACAACATACCGACCAGTCCATAAATCAGGATCTGAATAGCCCTGAAGACAAAGGAGCCCAGTAAGAAAAGGGGATAGGCGACAAAGCCAAACAAACCCTTCGCGGTATCCAACCAACCTTGCACCCTCACTTTATCGACATAGAAGCTGTCGACAGTTGAGAGATCGTAAATCCTGGTGTCGCGCTCGCTTTTGGCGATCAGCTTCGTCTTGGTTAAGAGGATTCTCGCCGGTGTGTTGTCCAGCGTTTGATACTGACCCGTGGTGTCGATAATTATCAATGGAGATTCACTGGGGTTGTTGGGATTAGTAATGAAGTAAGGAGTCTGAACATCAGTAGAGACTTGGCCGTGGGTAATAGTGATTTTAGGAATCTGGTTAGTGATGGGCGGTGCTTCCTCCCTGGCAAATTTGGTGAATCCCAAATGCATCTTAATCACCGATGGAATCCACAGGACTGCCAGGACAATGGCCAGATACAAGAGACCCGTTCCCAGCCAACGTCGACCGACGTCCTGATAAAAGGACTTGGAAAAGAATGACAAGACAAACGCGTGGAGAATCGAATAACGTTTCATTATTAATTGTTAAAGAAATCAGGTTCGGCCGCAGGACGCGCGGGATTTTAGCAGAGTGCTTTGCCACTAGCTAGCGTTGCCCGAAAAGTCCTGTCTCTTTGTCCGCGTTAGCGGACAATTGAAAGTAGCCCAGCAGTTCACTGCTGGGTGCGAGATCCACGCTGAGTCTTAGTCCGTGAAACGGACGGCTGACAAACAATTGAGAACCGAAGGTTTTTCAGCCGTCCGTTTCACGGACTTCCCCGTATCAAGGTCATCGATTCCCAGCGATGAATCGCTGGGCTAGTTTCAGCCGTCCGCTGAACGCGGACTTTTCGGGCAAAGCTCCACTAGCTATTAGAAAATCCTCCGCTAAGGTTTCTCGCAAGGGCGCAGAGATAAGGACGAATCGAAGGCGCGAAGAAATTCATGGGCAACTTTTGCGCCTTTGCTTTTCTTTTCCTGGCGCCTTTGCGGAAAACGTTTCGACCCATTCGATCTTTGGCCTCGTCGTCGCTAATGGTTCCTGAGGGATTTACTCATCGTTGTAGTAAACTGTGCACACAATTTGAAGCTTTCGGGGGAGCCGCGCGGCGGCTGAGAGTCTGCCGATTGCGGATTGCAGAATGCGGATTGCGGATTGAAGAAAATCATCTGAATTCCGCAATCTGAATTCCGCAATCGGCAGAGACCCCTTGAACCTGATACGGTTAGCACCGTCGAAGGGAGAAACAGACACCTGGGGCTTAGTTGGATCCAGTGTCATGCCGTTCCATCCTTTTGAATTAGGTGGAACGGCCTTTTTATTTGGATTGCGCCGGCAGAGCGCAACGGCGACGGTGCTTTGGACAAGAAGTTAGAACCGGGAGCCATAGCTACCGGGTCCATGTTTAGGTGCTATACCCCAACAGTAGTAAGGAGTTAATCAGATGAGTGCAGCCATCAAACCAACCCCAATCGAAGATTCGCAACTTCCCAACTCGCGCCGCATCTACGTCAGCGGCAGTTATCCTGGCGTGCGCGTGCCCTTTCGCGAAGTCGATCAAAACGCGACCCGAAATTTTCAAGGCGCGCTCGAAGACAACCCCCCGGTGCGAATCTATGACACCAGCGGACCCTGGGGCGATCCTGGCATCAATGGTGATGTGCGCGCTGGCTTGGCTGCCTTACGCCGCGACTGGATCCTCGAACGCGGTGACGTCGAGGAGTACCAGGGCCGCGATTTGCAACCGATTGACGACGGCTACCTGACATTCGATGCCGCCAATCAAGCGCGACAAAAAGAGCAGGCCAAAGGCCGCCTCGAAGATTTTCCCGCGCTGCAACGCACGCCTTTGCGCGCGACCCGCGGAAACTGTGTGACGCAGATGCACTACGCGCGGCAGGGAATCATCACACCGGAGATGGAATTCATAGCCATCCGCGAAAACCTCGGCCGCTCTTTGGAGTGCGGTGACAGCACTCCAAATAAGAACGACCGCGATTCCCTCAACCATCAACACACGGGCCAATCTTTCGGCGCCGCAATTCCCTCATACGTCACCCCGGAATTCGTCCGCGATGAAGTCGCGCGCGGCCGCGCCATTATCCCCGCGAACATCAATCATCCGGAATCAGAACCGATGATCATCGGCCGCAACTTCCTGGTGAAGATCAATGCCAACATCGGCAACTCCGCCGTGCTGTCTTCGATTGATGATGAAGTGGAAAAGATGCGCTGGTCGATCAGGTGTGGTTCGGACACAGTGATGGATCTCTCGACCGGCAAGAACATTCACGCCACTCGCGAATGGATCATACGCAACTCGCCGGTGCCGATTGGCACGGTGCCGATTTATCAGGCGCTGGAAAAGGTTGGCGGCAAGGCTGAAGAGCTAACTTGGGATATCTTTCGCGACACTCTGATCGAACAAGCCGAACAGGGTGTCGACTATTTCACGATTCATGCCGGGGTGCGGCTGCCGTACATTCCGATGACTGCCAAACGGACCACAGGTATTGTCAGCCGCGGCGGTTCGATCATGGCGAAGTGGTGTCTCGCCCATCATGAAGAGAGTTTTCTCTACACGCGCTTCCGCGATATCTGCGAGATCATGGCCGCTTACGACGTTTCGTTTAGCTTGGGCGATGGCCTGCGTCCGGGCTCGATCGCCGACGCAAACGATGAAGCTCAGTTTGCTGAACTGGAAACGCTCGGCGAGTTGACGAAGATTGCCTGGGAATACGATTGTCAGGTGATGATCGAAGGTCCGGGTCACGTGCCCATGCACTTGATCAAAGAGAACATGGACAAGCAACTCGAGACTTGTCAGGAAGCGCCGTTCTACACGCTCGGTCCGCTGACCACCGACATCGCGCCCGGCTACGATCACATCACGTCGGCAATCGGCGCCGCTATGATCGGCTGGTATGGCACCGCGATGCTCTGCTATGTCACACCGAAAGAACACCTCGGCCTGCCGAACAAGAAGGACGTCAAAGACGGTGTCATTGCCTACAAGATCGCCGCGCACGCCGCCGACCTGGCCAAAGGCCACCCCGGCGCGCAACACCGGGACAACGCCTTATCCAAAGCCCGTTTCGAATTCCGCTGGGAAGACCAATTCAACCTCTCGCTCGACCCCGAAGTCGCCCGCGAATACCACGACGAAACCCTCCCCCAGGAAGGCGCGAAGTTGGCCCACTTCTGCTCCATGTGCGGCCCGCATTTTTGCTCAATGAAGATTACGCAGGATGTCCGCGAATACGCGGCGCAGAAAGAGATCGACGAAGCAGCGGCGTTGGACGCTGGCCTGAAAGAGAAAGCCGAAGAGTTTGTCGCAGCCGGCGCGGAGATTTATCAGACCACAACTACCTAGACAGGATTAACAGGATTAACAAGATAATCAAGAGCGAACATGAGTTCAGAAGTTGGCCCTCGCAAGCTTGCGTCTCAATGATGCAAGAACTTTAGTATTGTCTTCCACAGGGTCCGCGAGCAGTAGGCTTTACGCCCGCGGTGCCGCCTACTATCTTGTGACCGGCGCGGAGATTTATCAGACCACAACTACCTAGACAGGATTAACAGGATTAACAAGATAATCAAGAGCGAACATGAGTTCAGAAGTTGGCCCTCGCAAGCTTGCGTCTCAATGATGCAAGAACTTTAGTATTGTCTTCCACAGGGTCCGCGAGCAGTAGGCTTTACGTCCGCGGTGCCGCCTACTATCTTGTGAATCCTGTAAATCGTATCTAAATGTTTTTATTGTCGGATGCCGCCTATTATCTTGTGAATCCTGTAAATCCTGTCTAAATGTTTTTGTTGACGGAGGTTTTCATGAAAGACGACGACCTCACGCAGAAAATCATCGGTTGCGCATACAAAGTTTACAACGCTCTCGGGCCCGGCTTTCTCGAGAAGGTATATGAGAATTCTCTTCGAATTGAACTCGAAAGACTGGGATTGGAAGTTAAACAGCAGGAACCGATCAATGTGACCTATGACGGTCAAGTTGTTGGGGAGTACTACGCTGATCTGTGGGTAGATGAACGGGTGGTAATCGAACTTAAGGCTGCGCAGACGCTGGTCAAGCAGCACGAAGTTCAATTAGTCAACTATCTAACCGCCACCGGCATAGATTGCGGCCTCTTGCTAAACTTCGGCACTTCAGTTCAGGTGAAACGCAAGTTTCGTGAATACAATCCGAAAGAGTCACTCATAGATTCCCTCCTGTAAATCTTGTAAATCCTGTCATCCGTGCTTTACTCGATGTGCGGCCGGCACTTCTACTCCATGAAGATCACGCAGGAGGTGCGCCAGTACGCTGCGTCCGAAAGAGATCGATGAAGCGGCAGCCTTGAATGTGGGGCGAAGAATTGGTAACTCAGGACCGTCGGCGCGCTCACGTACAGAGTGCCCTTCCGTAAGAAGTTAGACTTCCACTACTCTCTAACGCCTTACGCAACGAAGACACCCCCAATGTCGGACTGCTGCGCTATCATTCTCCCCCACAATGACTGCGAACGAATTAACCGGCGAACCGTTTGACCGAGTCCGGCACTATGCGCGCGAGTGGTGTCTCGAGGTTGAGGATGTATTCGAAACCGAAACTTCCGCCATTGCGCTGGTCAGCCGCGCCGACCAACCTCTCGTTCTCAAGGTAGTTAAGCAACAGGATGACGAATGGTACTCGGGCGAAGTCCTCGAAGCATTCGGTGGCAGTGGCGTCGCGCGCGTCTATGAACACACCGGCGGCGCAATGCTGATTGAGCGGTTGCGGCCGGGCAATTCGCTGGTTAGCCTGACGCGCGAAGGTAAGGACGAGGAAGCGACCGAGATGCTGGCCGAGGTAATTCAGAAGATGTCCGCTCGCGAGATTTCCAAGGTCCTCGAGCACTGCGCCACGACCGAGTATTTGGCCAAAGGGTTCGCGCGCTATCTCGCAACTAACGACGAACAGATTCCAGGGCGACTGGTTGAGTCTGCCCAACAAATGTATATGGATCTATGTACCTCGCAACGCAGTACGAGCCTGCTCCATGGCGATTTCCATCACTACAACGTCTTGTTTGATGCCGAACGAGGTTGGCTGGCGATTGATCCGAAAGGTGTAGTCGGCGAGCTCGAGTATGAAATTGGCGCGGTGCTGCGCAATCCGCAGGAGCAATCGCAGCTGTTTCTCTCGCCGTCGACTATCGAGCGGCGGCTGAACCAATTTACGAAAAAGCTGAATCTGGATCGCGAGCGAACGATTCGTTGGGCCTTCGCGCAGGCGGTGCTGTCGGCAATATGGGAAATTGAAGATGGAGCTAATGTGGACGCAACCAATTCTTCTTTAAGACTGGCCGAGACTATTCGCCCGATGCTTTGAAACTAACAGCACTCATAGTTACCGACGTCGTTACTGAGGAACCCTATTTCTCGAAAGATCGGGTGCCGTTCATGACGCGCCTGAAAGGAACGTAAGTCAAAAACGCTGGGCGTTACCATCAATCCGGGTTTACGATAGGGGACGATGACGCACGCGCTTGAGAGTCGTGTCCTGGGCGATTTCCGCATGGTGGAGTCGCTTTATCCCGCCCGGCTTCGCCAGCCGCGCCACAGTCACGCGCTGGCATCCTTCAGTTTTGTGCTCGCCGGAACTTACCTGGAAACGTTCGGAGTGCGCCCGGCAAAACGCCAACCGTCAACCCTTGTGTTTCATCCGCCGCAAGAATCTCATGCCGTTGAGTATCAGGACCGATCGGTTCGCATCCTCAGTGTGCAGATGAATCCGCAGCGCTTCTCTCATTTCACCAGCCATTCCGCGATCTTTGAATCGCGCGCCACTGCCCGCACGCAAACGATAAACTGGATCGGCCATCGCCTCTATCGCGAGTTTCGCGAAGCGGATGATCTTTCCGTTTTGGCTATCGAAGGTTTGGTTTACGAGGCCCTGGTGGAAGCGGCGCGGGCGCACCCCTGGCGCGAAAACCCGGCTCCGCCCTGGTTGAGGCAAGCGGAAGATTTCCTGCGCGATAATTTTTCTCAGCCTTTCCGGTTTGAAGCTGTCGCCCGGGCGGCCGGTGTGCACCCGGCCCATCTGGCGCGGGTTTTCCGGCGCAACCATGACTGCACAGTTGGTGAATATGTTCGCCGGCTGCGAGTCAACTTTGCCGTCCACGCGATGGGCAATCGCGCTGCATCTCTGGCCGAGGTCGCGAGCGCAGCGGGATTTTCCGATCAGAGTCACCTTACCAGGACCTTCCGCGCGCATTTCGGCATGACCCCATCCGAGTATCGCCGAATTCATCTACCCTGGTTTCATCAGCGCTAGGCTCTTACAAAATGCTCGTATGATTCAAGCCGTGGGCAGGCCGCGCGTGCTATAAAAAGTCATGCACAAAGCCCCCTCATCATGGGTGACGATCGCGTTGGTCTTTGCCTTCATCAATGGCGGTGTAGTCTTCACGCCCGCACAAACGCCGTCGCCTCAGAACCCTCAACCCGATACTGAAGTCACAAAAACGCTCTCGGATTATTTTGACAAAGTTGCGGGGCTTGGCTTCTCGGGCGCTGTGCTGGTGTCATCAGGCGATAAAGTTCTGATGCGCAACGGTTATGGCTGGGCGGATCAAACTCGGCGCATCCCCGTTACTCCCGAGTCTGTCTTTGACATCGGTTCGATCACCAAAGTCTTCACGGCGGTGGCGATAATGCAATTGGAAGAACGGGGAAAACTCACTACCTCAGATCCGATCACGAAATATTTTTCCCACGTTCCACCGGACAAGTCAGCGATCACGCTGCATCAGCTGTTGACGCATACGTCGGGGCTGGAGCATGACGATTTTTATGCTTCAGCGACGGCGTCAGTCCGAGAGATTCTCAAGCACCGGGAAAAGTTCATTCAGCGCATTCTTAGTTTCCCCCTGGGTTTCGAACCGGGAACGAAGCGTTCTTATTCGAATTCTGGTTTCAGCTTCCTGGCCGCAATTGTTGAAAAGTTGTCGGGCCAATCTTACGAACAGTATCTGCGGGAAAATATCTTGCTGCCCGCCGGCATGTCGCACACTGGTTACCTTCTGCGCAAATGGAACAATCGACTGGTCGCGCGCGGCTACAACGACGGGCCGACAGATTTTGGCTATCCGTGGACCGGCCAGTGGGCCGGCAAGCTCATTGCCTGGGATTTGCTTGGCAACGGCGGTCTGCTCTCAACCGTTGATGATATGCACAGACTTGTAGTCGCGTTGCGCAACGGGAAACTGCTGAACGAAAAAACCCGGGCGAAGATGTTGACGGTCTATTTCGCCGACCGGGACCAGGCCTACGGGTGGTTCATCTCAAAGACGGAAAAAGATGCTCACCGGTTCATTTATCACGGCGGAGACGCTGTACCGGAAGGATGGAACGCCGATCTGCGCTGGTTTCCGGAGGACAATTTGATTGCCGTCGTGCTGACTAATAAACGAATTCGCGCCGGAAGCGTACGCCGCTATGCGATGAATGATCTGGTGGACGTGGTGCTCTTTCAAAAGCATCCGCAGTTACCGGAGTTCGTAATGGCGCCGGCGTCACAGTTGCGATCGCATTCAGGAACATACAAATTGCCGTCGGGCGCACTGTTTCGAGTAAGTTCGACCACAGCCGCCGTCGGAGGCGGAAGAACTAAACCTATTTTGGTAATTAGCGGCAGGGGCCAGGAAGCAATCGACATCCTGTTCTCCGGAAACGATCTGCCCGGCCTTAGCAAACTATCGTTGGACCTCAATGAGAGAACGCGAGCTTACATCGAAGCTTTACGCAATAACGATCTCGTGGCCTTGAAGAAGATTCCGGCGGAAAACCCGGAGCCGGAAAACGCTTTACGAGATTGGAATGACTTTGTGAAAGCAAACGGAGCGCTGACTGGATTTGAGATTCTCGGCACTTCGCCGATGAACCAAACTGGCGTGCAAACATTTGTTCGCTTTGAATTCGGTAAGAGTGTGGTCTTCTATCACGTCACCTGGCGGGATCAAAAACTTCACATGCAGGACGAGGACACTTTGCAGCCGAAAATCACAACCTACCTGCGAAGGTCCTTCGTCAACGAACCGCTGAACCTTCCTTTTTTGCCCCAGTCGAACGTTGATTTTGCGACCTACGATCCATTTAAGGGCCGCACTATCAGAGTAAGCTTCATCGACGACACGCTCGTGGCGCACACGAAAGGCGGAGACATCGTCGCCCGCAGGGTTCGAGATGAAAGTTGAGCCCTGCCTCCACAGCCGGGTGCTTTGCTGCAAAGTGTGTTTTTGCTGCCGTCCGCGAAGCGGACTGAAAGAAATTAGCCCAGCGCTTCAGCGCTGGGATCGCCCGAAAAGAGTAAAGTCAGTCCGTGAAGCGGACGACTGATACGATTTGTTGAGGAAATTTCAGTCGTCCGCTTCACGGACTACGCCACCTTGTCGTGCCTCTCCCCACCGATGAATCGGTGGGCTACTTTCATTCGTCGGCTTCGCCGACTTTTGCAGCAAAGACACCGCCGGGCCACTGTTCGCCTTCGGCTCGTACTAGTCTGATCTCAAACCGAAGCATGTGATAGTCTCCGGGGCGGCACATGAGAAAACGTTCGGCACTCTTCACGATAGCGGCTTCCCACCCTGGTTTTTACTCTCGCTCTTGCCGGCCTCTTCCTCGGCTCAACTTCAACGACGATTGGAGCGCAGGCATCCTGCCTGCAGTGGTAATGAAGAAAGCAGGCAGAATGCCTGCGCCCCAGTGATGGACAATATCGAACTAATCAAACTGACCCTCACGGTCGTCAGTGGCCTTTGTTGGACCATCGTATACATCGATGGCATTCGACTGGGTTTCAAACATCATTCATACGCGATCCCGTTTTATGCCCTGGCTTTGAACATCTCGTGGGAACTGATTTACACCTACTACGGATTTCAAAGCGCGGTCAGCGCCCAGGCGGTGGTCAACGCGGTCTGGCTTCTCTTTGATGTGGGGATTCTGTTTACGTATTTCAAGTTCGGTTGGAAGTATTTTCCCGAACACGTTACGCGCCCGTTATTGGCGAACCCATCCGCTACCGCGGACGGTACTGACAAGATGTCGATTGCCTTCGTCGGCTGGAGTCTGCTTGCGTTAATGACCGGGTTTTGTATCGAGCTCGCTTTCCGCGTTGAGTTTGGCGTGCGAACTGGCGCTGGTTATTCCGCGTTCCTGCAAAATCTGCTGATGTCGATCCTATTTATCGACATGCTGGTTAGACGGGGGAGCGCCGAGGGACAGAGCCTGACCATCGCCGTCAGCAAATGGTTGGGAACGCTGGCGCCAACAATACTGTTCGGGTTCATGGGCCACACAGGCTTTCCCCACGGCAGCTACCTGATTATCGTCGTGGGTCTGCTCTGCTCGGTTTTCGATCTGCTCTACATTGGTCTGCTCTGGCGGTCAGAACCGCCTGCGGTAGCGACCGGGATTCGGCAACGTTAGCAACTTGAGTGTGCAAGCTCGGGCCCGGTCGCTACCTCTTCCGGTTCTGACTTTGCGATGCCACAACGCTCACTTCGCCGAACGGCTTAGTGCTACTATTCACGCCTGCGTAATACCATCAAAGAGATTAAGCGTCCATTTCCCATCGAAAGAGCGGCTTAATAATAAGGAGAAACCCCATGAACAGACCGGATCAGTTTATCCCGCAACTAATAGTGAGCGATGGTTTGGCCGCTCTGAAGTTCTACCAGGAAGCGTTCGGCGCGGAGCAGGGTCACACGATGCTGGGGCCCGATGGGAAGCGACTACTACATGGCGAGTTGACGCTTGATGGTCACACGTTCTTCATTAGCGACGAATTTCCTGCGTCCGAAGGGGGGAGTTGCAAGTCGCCTGACACTCTGGGTGGAACTGGCGTTCGCATTACTCTGCAGGTTGACGACGCGGACAGCGCGATTGCCCGGGCGGCGGCAGCCGGCGCGACGGTAACGATGCCCGCCACGGACATGTTCTGGGGCGCGCGGTACGGAAAGATCGTCGATCCTTTCGGCCATGAGTGGGGCATTAATCAGCAGGTCCAGGAGCAATCCGAGGAAGAGACCAACGCGCAAGCCGCGAAATTCTTCGCCGGACGAACGAAGGCTGCTGAGTAGAGTGCGAAAACAGAATCCGCAATTGCACAGAACAAACCAGGCATGAGCCTCCGATTTCTTTACGAGGTGCCGCATGAAGCGACTTGGCTTAATTCCGATCACCGCATTTGTCCTGGCGTTGCTCCTCTTCGCAACGCTGCAGGCTCAAGGTCAACGGGCCCAGAGTGCTTCTGGCGCGCCGGATGCAGGTACTCTCACGAAGTTGCTGAATGATTTTCTGGCCGGAGCTTCGCGTAATGATCCGGCGGTGCACGATCGTTTCTGGGCTGATGATCTAATTTACACCGGCTCCGGCGGACGGCGGCGGGGCAAAAGTGAAATCATGCGCGACGTGCGCTCCGCGCCGGCGCCCAAAGCCGATGATCCAACGACCATATACTCGGCCGAAGAGGTCCGCATTCAGCAGTACGGTAATACAGCCATCGTCGCCTTCCGGTTGGTGGCCACACGACACACGGGCGCGTCTACCGAAGTGACGAGCTATCTGAACTCCGGTACGTTTCTCAAGCGCCGTGGCAAGTGGCAAGTAGTCAACTGGCAATCCACCAAAGTTCCGCCGCCGGATGAGCCAAAGAAATGAACTGGATCCGCAGATTACACCGAACAGCATGACTCTCCTGTGCTTGTTTTTCCCCAATCGCCGAAATCTGCGGTAATCTGCGGATATTGACTGGTCCTCTCTTGAAGCCAACAGAGATCGATAAAGGCGCAAAGCATCAGGAACGCGTACGGCGAATCTGCGCGACTCTGCCTGACGTGACCGAGAAACTTTCACACGGCGAGCCGACCTTCTTCGTGCGCAAGAAAGTGTTTGCGATGTGCTCTACCAATCACCACAGTGATGGTCATTACGCCGTGGTGATTCCGGCGGCGATTGGGGTGCAGGCAGCTTTGATCGAGTCCGCGCCGAAGAAATTTTACAAACCGCCCTATGTCGGCGTGCGAGGCTGGGTTGGCATCGAGCTGGATCGAGTGAAAGACAAAGAGCTAACCCTTCATCTACGCGAAGCGTGGCGCCTGATCGCACCGGAAAAACTGAAACCGTAAGAGGATGTTGCTCGGTATGAAGTCAACCACCGCAACGAGCAGGAACGCTGGACGTGGCCGGTGAGGACCCGATAACAAATGAGAAAGCTGCTCAAACTTCTGCTCATCCTAATCGTGATTTCCGCGGCGGGCTTCACGGTGTTCTGGTTTACGCGCCCGGCCGATATGTCTTTCGAAGAAGTTCGCGCTTCAGTGCCGCATTCTGCTTACAGTCACTTCGCCGAAATCGATGGCGTGCAAATTCACTATCAGGAAAAGGGCTCGGGCACGCCGCTCATTTTGTTGCATGGCTTTACCTCATCCACCTATACCTGGAAAGATGTCTTTGAACCATTAGCGAAAGATTTTCATGTGATCGCCGTCGACTTGAAAGGCTTTGGATTCTCCGGCAAACCTGATGGCGATTATTCGCGACGCGGACAGGCAATTCTTCTGGCCCACTTGCTCGATCATTTGAAGATTGAAAAAGCGTGGCTGTGCGGAAACTCGATGGGCGGCGATGTGTCACTTAATTTCGCCGTGCTCAATCCGCAACGCGTTGCCGGCTTAATCCTGATTGACAGTGGTGGCGTCCTCGTTCCCGGCTCTGGCTCGTTAACCCCACGTTATCTGTTGGTCCCGGTTTTAGGCCGGGTCTTGACTGCCCTGGCAATGATCTCCGACAAACTGGTCCGCTCCGGTTTGCAAAAAAGTTTTTATGACGATTCCAAAGTGACAAACGATCGCGTCGCTTATTACTATCGTCCGCTGCAAACCAGAAGCGGCCAACTGGCCGCAGTACGCGCTCGGGCCCAGGCGACGGAATTTCCGGTGGAACCAAGTCTGGGAAAGATTGATGCACCGACATTGATCATCTGGGGTGCGGATGATGAATTGATCCCACTGGCGGCCGGCCAGCGAATGAATACTCTGATCAAGGGCTCGCGATTGGTAACGCTCGAAAAGTGTGGCCATTTGGCGGAGGAAGAAATGCCGGAGCGAGTTTCCGACGAGATACGAAACTTTATTATCCAACACCCTGTTTAAGAGAATTCTTGACTACTGAAATCGGAATTATCAGCCAACTCTTTCGTTATCCGGTTAAGTCTATGGCCGGCGTGCGGCTGGAAACTGCGAATCTGGGTTGGCATGGCATTGATGGTGACAGGCGTTTTGCGTTTCGTCGGACGGAGGATGCTAGTGGATTTCCCTGGTTGACGGCCAGCCGCTTGCCGGAACTGTTGCGCTACACGCCATCTGAACAAACAGAATCGGCGATTAGCAACGGCACGTTTCCAAACATTCGCACACCGGCAGGGCTGGAAGTTTCGCTGCAGAGTCGCGAGCTGCAGGATGAGCTGACCCAGCAACACGGGCATCCGCTGGAAGTCATGCAAATGAAGCAGGGCATCTTTGATGATGCACCGGTTTCAATAATCAATCGCTCTACGATCGCCGGCATCGAACGTGAGGCGGGCCGCCCGCTCGACCTGCGTAGATTCAGACCGAATATCGTGCTCGAGTCTGCGGGCGCAGAGCCGTTCATGGAAGACCAATGGCTGGACCGGCGACTGGTCTTCGGCGACCCGGAAACTGGGCCAACCGTCAGCATCACGATGCGCGACTTGCGATGCGTGATGATTAACCTCGATCCCGACACAGCCGAAGCTGACGCCGGGATTATGAAAGCCGCCGTGCGCTTGAACGAGAATCACGCGGGAGTGTATGGCACGGTAACTCGGACCGGTGGGCTCGCAGTTGGGCAGAAGGTTTATTTGTCGTAAACGGAAACAAGATTTCAAAATGAACGTGCTCGAAACTAATCGACTGACGCTGCGGCGCATTTCGCCCGAAGACGCCGGGTTCATGCTGCAACTGCTCAACGAACCATCGTTCCACCGCTTCATCGGAGACAAAGGCGTGCGCACCCTTGATGACGCGCGCAATTACATTTTGCAGGGACCCATGGCCAGCTATGAACGGTTTGGCTTCGGATTATTCCTAACAGAATTGAAAGAGACTCAAACACCGATTGGCATGTGTGGGCTGCTGAAGCGAGATTCGCTGGATGATGTCGACCTGGGATTTGCTTTCGTACCGGAGTTCTGGAAACAGGGATACGCGCGCGAGTCCGCCGCAGCCGTGATCGCCTATGCCAAAGACGTCCTCGGGCTGGCCCGGTTGGCCGCCATCACCTCGCCGGACAACGAAGCATCCATTGGCCTGCTGGAAAAACTCGGCATGAAGTTTCAGCGCCTGACCCGACTCAGCCCCGACGCGCAGGAAGTTAACTTATTCACCTGCGATCTCTGAGCTTGATCGGAAGCCCGACGGTTACGAGGGTTAGAGCCAATCCAATGGCTTGAGGAGCATTCCCTGACGGTCGGACTTTGGAAGAATCAGGCGAAAACTTTGAAACGAAATCTCGGATATCGCGTTAAAGGTGCATCGGTCCTTCCTAATCACCCGGTCAGGAGAAATTGATATGAATCGCAGAGTGTTTTTCATTCTGATCGTCGTCTGCTCCCTGCTGACTTCGGCGGCTTCGGTCACCACCCGCACGGGTTTGCGGGGCCAGGCCGTAAAGCCCGCCGCTACCGCCGCGCCACCAACGATTCCCTTTGAGCTGGTCACCCGACACATCGTTTTGAAGGTGAGCGTTAACAACTCTCGCCCACTCTCATTCGTGCTGGATACGGGAGACAAGTATGGCGTGATCGATCTCGCCCTCGCGCGCGAGTTAGGCCTGACCCTGCAGGGCGAAGTAAGAAGTGGGGGCGCCGGCCCGGAATCTCGCATGGGGGCTTTTGTCCGCAACGCATCGTTTACGGTGGCTGGCTTGCCCGGATTTTCGCAGCCCGTAGCGTTGGCTTTGCCAATCGCGCGAATGGCCCCGCGCTTCGGCCATGACTTTGACGGCATCATCGGCGGCGACTTTATCAAACAGTTCGTGGTGGAGGTCGATTATCAAGCGCGAGTGATAAAACTGCATGACAAAGCATCATTCAAATACGCTGGATCGGGCGAGGCCATTCCCATCAAAATAAACGGCGCCGGCCATCCCACTATCGAGGCAGAAGTAACACCGCTGGGGAGTGATCCAATCAAGGGTCAGTTCGTGGTGGACATTGGTTCAGGCGGGGCCCTTGCACTGCACAGTCCTTTTGTGGCCGAGCGCAAGTTGTTGCATCCAGATCTGAAAACGATCAAGTCGATCGGAGCTGGCGGCGCGGGCGGGCTAATCCAGGGACAGGTGGGCCGTGTCACTGAATTGAAGATTGGTAGCTTTCGCATCAGCCGGCCGCTGACGATGTTTTCTCAGGACAAAGCCGGCGCCTTCGCCAACTCCGCGCTGGCCGGCAACATCGGCGCGCAAATCATGAACAAGTTCCGGATCTTTCTGGACTACGGGAACGAACGCATGATCCTGGAACCGAATGCGGGTTTGGCCGAGCCCTTCGATCGCGCCTTCAGCGGCCTTAGCCTGGTGGCTGAGGGTAAGGAATACAGAACGTTCCGCGTAATGGAATTGCTGGAGAATTCGCCGGCGAGCGAGGCGGGGCTGCAAAAGGGTGACATCATCACTGCCGTCGACGGAAAACCGGCCGCGCAACTTACGCTAACGAACATCAACGATTTGCTTGAGCGGAGCGCGGCTTATACTTTGACAGTGCAGCGTGGCGATCAGATCCTAAAAGTAAAGCTCACTCCACGGAAACTTGTGTAGCGTCATGCCCCAATACGTCGCATTCCTGCGCGGCATAAACGTTGGCGGAAAACACCTCGTTCGAATGGATGCATTGCGCGCCCTCTTTGCCTCTTTGGGTTTGCAGAACGTCAGCACTTACATCCAAAGCGGCAACGTTATTTTCGAGGCGGCTGCGAAGAACCCCGCCGCTCTAACCAAAACGATCGAGCAAGCTTTGCTGAATGAGCTGGGCTATCCGGTCAGCGTAGTGATCCGCACGCGCGCTGAACTGGCGGCGATCATCCAATTGGATCCTTTCAAGAAAACAAAAGGGGAAGGGACGCCACATGTGACCTTCCTGTCCGGCGAGTTAAAGCGAAAAATCAAAACGCCGCTCTGGTCGCCGGCAAACGATTGCGCCATCGTCCACGTGGGACCACGGGAAATATTCACCATTGGTTATCGATTACCCAACGGCCGCGCAGGCAATTTCATGGCGCTGATTGAAAAAGAAGCAGGAAAGTCTTTGACTACGAGGAACTGGAACACGCTGACTAAGATCGTGGAGCTAATGAAGACTGAGGGTTAGGAACTAGCTGGCCTGATATTCCGCGCGCCCTTGCCGGGCGCCCTTTCGGTTCGTGGTGTTCCAGTGGCAGCGCGCTGCGCGCTTGCCACTGGCTACCTTGCCACTGCGCCTCCGGCGCAGAACCTAAAGCGCTTACAACGTGAATCGATAAGTTATCGACGCAGTGACCAGCGCCGGCTGACCGTCCACCTGGGCTGGCTCAAACTTCGCCAGCTTCGCTGCGGCCACGGCGGCGTCTTGCAGGAATGGGTGACCACCGAGCGCGTGCGCTTCGATTACATTGCCGCCTTCATCGATTGTTATGTAGACGGTGATTGGACCTTCGGCGCCGGCATCCAGCGCTTTCTGCGGATAAGCAGGTTGCGGCAGGCTGATCGCTTTGCCGTTAACGATCGTGCTGCGCGCAGACGCGCGCGGTTTGGAAAAGATCGGCTCGCCTTCGACGTATGTCACCGGCTTTTGTAGCCGCACAAAACCTTCGCCGCGGGCCGACAAGCCAGCCTGGCCCGCCAGGGATGTGACAAACGATTCAAGCAATTCTTTGCCATCAATTTTGAAACTCGTCACGCCCGCCATCCGTGTATCGCGATCGTTGTACTGCAAATTCATAAAGCGAAACTTTCGTTTCGCCAGCAAAGCCGGTAAGCCCAGAATTCCCACCGTGCTGGATAACACGGTGCTCGTCACCGGACCAACCGCACTTCGCGATTGCGTGTCAGGGCTGGCCGCCACAATCGAATCGTAAGGGATCGAGATAACTTCCTTATCTGTTTCGTTGCGAAAGACCAAACGGTCGTTAGCCTTATCCAGTAACAGCGTTCCTACTACTTTCCGCGAGAACCCGGTAACGCCGCCTTCATATCTGGCTTTCACGGACGTAAGGGGCGCGGCCGCCGCCTTCGACTGTTGCGCCGCGGCCGGCTTAGTTTCGGCCTGCTTTGTGTCGGTCAGATGTGGGCGCTGGGCCAATGAACTGGCGGCCAGGGCAGCGATCGTCAGAAACGCCGCCGGGGTTTTATAAGACTTTGCCATAACTAACCTCTCTCTTGGGTGAAGGGAAGAAATCAACTGTAACAGACGCTCAGAACGGAGGTCCGGTTGCCCGTCTGGCTGAATCGACGCCTGACCACTCCGGGATTTTATACAGGAGCCACCAGAGAAAAACCTGGATCATCAACACCAATACAGCCGCGCACAGTCGGGCCAGGGACGGGCTCCGGCTGGTCCGCTTTCCACGTGAATTCAGGCAAGCGGCCACGCCCAGAATTAAAGCCCCCGGACAAAAAAGAATACCCAGATACGGAACTAATGAATAAGTGATGAAAGCAAGCGCTAACCGCGAGTTGTTGTTCTCGGTTTTCAGAACGGTTGCCACTGAGATGCTTTGCACAAAGAGTCTGGCTGTCAGTGAGCGCGGCTGGCTTCAAGCGCCAAAGGCGCGAACTAGCATCGTACTCCGGCATTCGCTCTATTTAGCGAATCACGATTCCGCGCTTTCAGCGCTTAGAGAACCCGCACCGATCGTAACCCAGGCCGTTGGCCTGGGCTTTCACATTTCGCGCCGTTGGCGCTAAGAGTGGCCGTAAAAGACTTTTGTGCAAAGCCCACTGAGACAAACACGCCAAGCGGAGAGAGTTAAATGCGCCGGATCGATCAAGCCGGGTCGGCTAGAAAACGGCGGCACTGCTATTTGCGAGAGCGCGCCAGCTGGTCTGCCGAAGGCGAGTAGCGCGTAGTTCTCAAAGTGCCGTTTATGAATGTGTACGTAACGCCGTCCTTTAGATTGCGAAAAACTGAAACGTCCCTTTCGTCCTGCCGATCGAAGGCATGGTCCTCTATCAGCTTCAGCGACTCCGGCGTTTCGGAGGAGCGCGCATGCTGCAAAACAATCTGCAGGACCGTGCCCTCGAACGACGGCGACAACTTCTTGGTGGCTACGAATTTTGCCGTCACAAAACTTACGGTGACCGATCCGCCGGCAACGTTGAAGCGAAGCGTCGAATCATCACCTGCGCCTTCACTTAACGGTTTGCCCAACAGCCGTTCCACATCAACGCGTCGTGACTTCAAAGGTTGCAGACCTCCCCATGATTCAGCCTGCGCCGGTTGGACCATCAATACCACGGGAGTCATAAGCGACGCGAGGAGCATGGTTGAAACCAAAACTGCTCGGGTTAGAGTGGCGCCGCGAACGACCCTACGGGCAAGATGCATTGTATTTCTCATGCGGCGGATGCTATCGCAAATGCCCTAGCTACACAAAGTCAGAACCGGGAGCGGTAGCGACCGGGCCCGAGCTAGAAAACCCTGAAGTCTCCGGGATTCGCGCATGCCGGTCGCTACCGCTCCCGGGTCTGTATTTGCGATGCCACAAACGCTGGCCGACTCCCACAAGCCTATGGTTTGACGGCCGGGCGTACGCGCTCCAATGATTCTTTGAAATCCGGGTCGTTCGGCGCCGCGGCTGCGGCCTTTTCGTAAAGTGCGAAAGCCTTCGCGTACTGTTTCGTCTTTTCGTAAGCATAGCCGAGCTCGCGATAGACGTTCATGTCTTCCGGCGCTTTGGCATTGGCGCGCTCAAACGCGGCAATCGCTTTGGGGAAATTGTTGGCGCGCGAATGCGCGACTCCCAACAAATACAAAGTGACCGGCTTGGCGTTTGGCCCGGCCACCGGCTCCAGCGCGGCGGCGGCACGAGGATATAACTTAGCCGAGATCAATGCCTGTCCAAAAAGCCGCACTGCGTCCTCGTCGGTGCGCACGCGCGTTAATCCTTCACCGGCGCGGACCGCGCTGAGATTATCGGCATCGGCTTTTGGTGTATCGCCGGCAGTGCCGGCGCGACGCAAATATGCAGAGGTGAGGGCTGCCCAAGCCGAAGCCGATCGTGGATCACTCAGCGTGGCGCGATTCAGCGCCGCGATCGCCGCATCGAGGTCGCCGCGGTTCAGCGCCATCTGGCCCAGAAAATATAACGAGGCTGAATCTTTCGGATTGGCCTTGATGGCGGCGTTGAATGAGGCTTCCGCGTCTTTCAGTTTTCCGGTTTTGAATTCTGACAGGGCGCGATAGTAAATGAAGTTGGCTTCCGGCTTGTTAGTCGTACGCGCAGTCGCGCTCACCAGCAGCGGCAATGCCTGCTCAAACTTTTCCCCCAACACATAGGCTTCCGCCAGTGCGTCCGCGGTGTGCCAATCTCCCTGGCGCGCGGCGCGCTGCAGGTCGAGCGCCTTCTGCAGATCGCCGGCCGCTTCGTCGTATTGTTTCAAGCTCAACTCGGAAAAGCCGGCAATCTTCCACGCCTCCGAATTGTCCGGGTAGTTCGCCGCAATCTGTTTCGCTTCCTTCGCGGCGGCGGCATATTGCTTTTGCTGCAACAACTCGAATGCGTGTGTCGTGTCGGCAGAGACCGGGCCTTCGCCAACAGGTTTGGCTGGCCGCACATCAACCAGCGGCGCATTCTTATTGGTCGCAGGTGGCGTCTTTGGCGGCGGGCCCAAAAGGGTGTCCGGGGGATTGACCCGCCGGGGGCGAGTCTGGGCTTCAGCGCCCGCTACCGACGCGATAATGGCGAGGCTTAGAAAAAGGAGGAAACGCAGGTTTTTGACGATTGATTCGGGCATTTCAGGCGATCTTTCTGGGGAGATGGTTAGCAATTCTGCGGCGCGAATACGCTTTGCGAGTTTCGGATGCTTTCGGCCAAACGTTGGTTCGCCCGCGCCTGCCAGCGTAGTGCTTTGACCGGCAAAAGAAAAGCGGCCAGGAATGGTTTCCCGGCCGCCTCTTTAGTCTACCGCCTACACGAAACAGGACAGGCGTTTAGAAGTTCAGCTTAAACCCGAACTGGAATTGCCGCGGGTCGTAGGCGGCCGTTGGGCGGCTGTAGTAACTGCCGTTGCTGGCGCGTTGCCCAAAGGAGTTCACGTCGTTGAAGAAGGGCGAAGCCGCCGCTTCATTGAAACGATTGAACAGATTGAATCCCTCCGCAATCAAATCGAGCCGGAAGCGTTCACCAAAGCGAAGCGCACGCATGACGCGCAAATCGAGCGACGCGTAACTATGCGTGGTGCCCTGGTTGCGACCCAGGCTGCCGCTGGTGAACGGCGTCAACGGCAAAAACAATATGCCGCTAGCGTCGACTCCGGGCCGATCATTGGAACTCTGCAAATCGCCATTGGTATCGCTGCCGGTCAGAATATTGAAGGGACGTCCTGATGAAACCTCCAGAATCGGCGCGATGGTGAAGTCAGCCAGGAAGCGATGGGCCATGCTCTCTGAGTTGCGCCAGCTGACCGGCGAACTGAGCGCAGCACTGAACACGAACCGGTGACGTTGATCGAAAAGCGAGTCAGCGCGTTCAGCCGCGAAGTTGCGGTTGTCCTGGGGCTTCAGCAGGGTCTGCAAATCGGACGAATCGTCGATCGAATGCGACCAGGTGTACGACGCGAGGAACTGGAAGTTATTTGAGAAGCGCCGCTTCAATTCCAGGTTCAACGCGTTGTAGTTGGAATTGCCGTCCGACAGTTGAGCGCTGACGTCGCCGAACGGAGAGATTGGTCCGGGCGTGCGCAGGCTACCGGCTAACGCGGCATCGAGCACCGCCTTGGTGGCTGCTCCGCCCGAGGCCGCCGCGGCGAAGAAATAATTGGGCGCGGAAGGACGGAAGAAATTAGCGGCGATCGGGTTGACGATAATACCGCCTGTCGTATTGTTCCTCGCCACCAGCGCACCGGAAGCCGCGCTTCCCGCCACGAGCACCGTGTACAAGGGACTGCTGACATTCGGGATGGTGAAGAAGAGGGCCTCGGCGTTACTGGCCGGGTTGCGTCCGGTCGAGGGACAGGGCACCGCACCGCAAGCCACCGGGTTGTTGGCGGTGAAGCGGCGGAAGTTATCAATCAGAAAGTCTGTGCGCGGCGCATTAACGTCCTGCGGGTGCGGCAGATGATGCGCACCGACGAAGATGTAGCTGGCCGACACCGACATGTCTTTCGTCAGCTGGTGCTCGAGCGTGAAGTTGGCCTGATTGGCGTAGGCGTATTGGAAGTTCTTATCCACCGCCAGCGTAAACGGCAGGATGGGTCCGAAGCCTACGAACGTCTGATCGTTGAAGCGCACGCGCCCCGCCAGGTATTGCGCGGTTGGCGCCACGCCGGGAGTGGTGAACCCGGCGGGTAATGCGGCGCAAATTGGATTGCCGCTCGCAGGCGAACAAACCGTTCCCTGGAAAATCTGCAAAAGGTTCAACAGTTGATCGGGTGACGGACTGCCGGGCAACACGTTGGTGTACTGCTGTTGTTGAGCGGCATCGCCGATGTCGGAGTTGAACGCGACGGCCAGCAGTGGGTGATCGTAAAACAAGCCGTAGGCCCCGCGGAGTACAGTTCTGCCGGTTCCCTTGATGTCCCAGGCAAACCCGACGCGCGGCGCGAAGTTGTTTGTGTCGCGGGGAAATCCCTGCTGCACGTTCACGACGTCCTGCGCGGTTTGCAGATCTGCGGCGGTCAGAGAGATGCCGGTCAGCGGATCCCGGAACGGAATCGGCGGAATCGTATCAGTCAGCTCGACGTCATAACGCAAGCCATAGTTGAACGTCAGGTTCGGCCGGATCTTCCATGAATCCTGAGCGAAGAAAGCCAGCGGACGGTTCTTGATTGAGCTGTTTGGATCGCCAAAGCCCTCGATGAACACGCCGGGAAAGCCCAGCCCGTACGCCTGACTCGGCGTCAGCGCCGGCGCGGTCGCGGGAATAAAAGGGACCAGGCGGTTAATCGTCGAACCGGCTACTTCGCCAAAATTAAAGAGACCAGGGAAGTTCAAATCAAAGCGAGCGCTGACGTCGATGAAGTTGATGTCGCCGCCGAATTTGAAGGTGTGACTGCCATGGACAAAGTTCACGCTATCCGAAAACTGGTAACGCTTTTCGCTGCGATCCACCGGGGAGAACGGATTGGATCCCAGGAAGGCGTTGCCAATGATCTGAATGGCGGTGCCGGGAATCTGCGAATCGAAGGTCGCGTTGCGTTGTCCAAAATTGAAGCGCGCTTCGTTAATAACTGAGTTGGAGATCGTTGACGTCAAGGCAGCGACGAACGAGTAGTCGCGCAACGTTTGAATGCCCGTGCGCGAAAAATCGTTTTGCCCCAAAGTCTGGTTCTGCGACTCGTCCTGAATGCCGGTCAGATCGCTGGGGTTGTAACCAAAGCGCAGGTTCAGTTGATGTTGGTTGTTAATCTGGTGATCGCCACGCACGGAAAAATACGTGCTCGATTCCGAAATCGGAAAGATGCGCGACAGGCTAAGCAGGGGACGAAACGCTATCGGCTGGCCGTTCCCATTCACCGTCGTGAAGCCCGGCAGAATGCCATTATTGGCCAGCGTCGGCACCGGCGTACCCGCCAGCAGAAAACGTCCGCCAATCTGTTGACCCGCAGGAATCGGCGTCAGCGCGCTGAGCCCCGGGAACACCACCAGTGGGTTCACTCCGGAGAGAGCGGTGTTGCCACCACTGGACGCCAGATACGCATACGCAACGGCTCCATTGACGTTACCCGCTGCGAGTTGCGCGTTAATAAAGTCACGCTGCGCCGCAGAAATTCGGCCGAAGGTTTGGCCGCTGATGCTGACGCTGGAGGTCAATCCCTGGACCACGTCGCTGGTGAAGAAGCCTGACTCCTGCCGGCGGCGTTGTTCAAAACTGGTAAAGAAGAAAGTGCGGTCCTTGACGATTGGTCCACCGAGCGTGGCGCCATACTGCACGCGCGTAAACGGCGCTTTCTTGTCCGGATCGCCATCGATGATGGGAGCAAATGCATTACGGGCTTGAATTGACTTGTGCCGCAGAAAACCAAATACGTTTCCGCGGAAGTCATTCGTGCCGCTCTTGGTAACCACGTTGACGATGCCGCCGGTGGCTCGCCCAAACTCCGGCGCGTACGAATTGGTCGCGACCTGATATTCCTGGACGGCTTCCTGACTGACGGTTGAGCGCGCCGCGTTAATCGAGTTGTCGGTGTAGTCCGCGCCATCCACCTGCACCAGAGTCGAGCGGCCGCGTTGACCGCCGATGTTCAAACCTGAAGTGGGCGCTGGTCCAATCGGACGCCCGTTGTCACGACCCACGGTGGAAATCGTCAAGGCAAATCCCGTTGCGCTGCGCTCGTTGATCGGCAAATCGTTGATGCGCTTCTGATCGATCGTATTTGAAACTGTGTTGCTGGTAGTCTCCACCAGCGAAACTTCGGCCGACGAAATATCGACCACCGCCCCCACGTCGCCCACTGCCATCGGGATGTCCAGTTCGGCGCGCTGGCCCACAGTCAGCGTGGCACTCGCAATTCGACCCTTGGAAAATCCGGCGGCTTCAGCAGTCACTTCGTAGTTGCCAGGCGGCAGACTAAGAATCTGATACATGCCGTCAGCGTCCGTCGTCGCGCTTCGCGTCAGATTAGTGGCCAGGTTACGGGCCGTCACCGTTGCGCCTGCGACCGCCGCGCCGCTCGGATCGCGCACCGCACCCTGCAGGTCAGCCGCATTTGCCTGCGACTGGGCCATGGCGGCCCCCATACACGTCAGAGTTGCGACGCAAATCAGTAACAGCCGTATCGAGGCGTTGAGCCACCGCGTTGGGGACGCAAACATATTCTGATTCTCCTTAGAAGTTAGGTTAAGGAACTCGGGAGACTTGCCCGCGAAACGAAACGGATAACTTAGCTACAACACTGACCCGCTCGCTCGGTACCGAGTGATGGACGGTCTCAGGAAATCGTCCTTTGGTCACAAGTGCTTTGAGGCGAACCGTAAAACTTTCTACGCACGTCGGGCAAGCGGCATCGCCTTCTCACTTTAACTACGGCTGTCTTTTACCTTAAAACGCACGCCAGTAGCAAGGGAATATTGTTCGTAAGTTATTCGAAAGAAAGTGAAATGCGGTTTCGGCGCGCGATCAGGATCAGCCGTTCACCTGTTTTCGCCCGAGGCCGTGATCCCGCAGTGTCCGCGGGTCGCCAGCGTGAGGCTGTGACGCAATGTGTCGCTTAAGCCGGCCATACGAATCGCTGCGTGGGCCAAGCCTGGCACAAACGCAGCGCGGCGCAGCCAACCGCATATGCGCAGCCGGGCGCTGAATCGCTCGCGAAATCGATCGCGATAAGCTTGGGCCATGTTTTCGAACGCCGAGTTTGTTTGGAGTTGAGGCAAATAGCGACTGACGATTTCTGCCGCCAGCTCGCCATTTTCAAGCGCCATCAACATGCCACTGCCTGTGAAAGGATCAATGAACGAAGCGGCATCACCGATTGTCAGCAAGCCAGGCGCGGGAACCAGCCGGCGGCGGCCGAAGCCGTCGAGCGACACTGCCAACCATTCGCTGCGAACCTGGGCCGTTGCCAACGTCTCCGCGGCCCGGGAATTCTCGCAAACAATTTTACGCATCACCGTTTCGGGATCGGCTCGACACTTCCGCACGTCATGCGCGGACGCAATAAAGCAGAGATTGCTCAATCCGCCTTCGACGCTATTCAGTCCGCCATAACCGCCCCGATAGAAATAAATTTCGCAGGCGCCGGGCTCAAGCCGCGCATCTGCCAGGTGCGCTTTGAAAGCCACTACGGGAGCTCGCGCTTTCACCGGTTGCGTCTCGGTTTCCAAACGGCGCGCTAGAACACGCGCTCTGCCGGTAGCATCGATCGTGACCGGTGCGTGGTAAGCCCTTTCAAATCCATTCGTTCTGAAACGCACGCCGTTGACGCGGCCATCGGCTAACTCCACGGCGGCGGCCTGCGTCTCCTCGAGCACTGTCACTCCCAACTCGCCGGCGCGTCGCAGCAGGCGTTCATCCATTTCCGCGCGACTTAAGCCGAGCGCGTTTCTCGAAGTGCCGAACCAGGTACTGGGAACACTGACACTACTGCCATTGCGTGCGTAGAAAACCGTTTTTCCCACGTCGACGCCGCGCGCGTCCATCATGCGTTCGAAAACGCCGAGCTTTTCAAAATGGACCAGGCATTCCGGTGAGATGAACTCACCGCAAAGTTTTGGGCGCGGAAACTTTTTCTGCTCAGCCAGCAGGACCCGGGCGCCGCGGCCGGCCAAATGAATGGCCGCGCTGGAACCGGCTGGACCACCACCAGCGATAATGACGTCGAAATCGCTCTTCATAGGTTTGCCCGGCTATACCGCAGGGTTTGTTTAGAGTCGGGCTAATGCCCGACTGAGCGGGCGGTAACCCGCTCCTAAACCGTCAATCGTGAAGACAGCACTAAACGATAATTGGCATGTTCCTGCACGGAAACATTCGCCAGGCCGGCGCGCTGTCCCAATTCTTTTAACTCTTCGGGTTTGAAACTGCGCAGGATTGAAAGCGCACCGTCTTCACGTATCAGCCGGTTGTGCAAAAACAAGCGTCCGATCGTAGTGTAAAAATAATAGGCAATCGGATGGCGATGTAGATCGATCACGAAAATTCCGCGTCGCGCCACCCGATCCATTTCCCGCAGCAATTGGACCACCGGCTCATCCTTAAAATGATGCGTGAACAATGAACAGAGCGCGTAATCAAACTCTGCGTCGGCAAATGGCAAACGAAACGCATCGCCCCGAACGGCGTGAATCTGGGGAAACTCACGTGATTCATCAGCGATTGCCTGCGCCGATCTGGCATTTAATTCCAAGCCAACCAACAGCGCCCGTCGATCGTTTTTCTGGGCCCATTCGGCCGCCACTCGCAGCAGTTCGCCAGAACCTGCGCCGACATCCAGAACTTTAAAGCTCTTCAGATCGCGCGCTTCGATCTCCTGCAGCAGCGAGTTGCGCAGCGCTTGCGCATCTCCCAACCACTGATTCACCCGTTGTAGCTCAACGATGCATCCTTCGTACTCCTCCGGCGTGTAATCGCCTTTGTCCAGATGCTCAAGTTCGTAACTGCGCTGACGAAATTTTTCGAACATCGATAAACCCGTGAACCGTAAACGGTGAACTGCGGACAGCAGAAAGAGTGCGCCGTCTACGGTTTCCGGTTTACGGCCTCTCCACGATTAGCGCGCTGTTCTTTGATCCAAAACCAATGCAATTGCACAGCGCGACCCGCACGTCGGCCTGCCGAGCAACGTTGGGGACATAATCAAGATCGCATTCGGGGTCGGGCTCATCCAGGTTTATGGTCGGAGGGATAAGATTGGTATGCATGGCGCATAACGTCGCAGCCAAACCGGCGGCGCCGCTCGCGCCCTGGGGATGTCCAATTTGCGACTTCGTGGCCGACATGGGAATGCGCGCCGCATTGCAGTTCATCGCGAGTTTCAAGGCACTCGTTTCAATGCGGTCGTTCAAAAGTGTCGAAGTCCCGTGAAGATTTATGTAGTCAATGTCCTTTGGCTCGACGCCCGCATCCTGCATCGCAAGCGTCATGGCCCGCGCCGGCTCGTCGCCGCCTTCTTCCAACCTCACGCGGTGATAAGCGTCGCACGTTGCGCCGTAACCTTTGATCTCCGCATAAATTTTTGCGCCGCGGCGCAACGCATGGTCCCTCTCTTCGAGCACATAAATCCAAGCGCCTTCAGCGATCACAATTCCCGATCGGTTACGAGAAAAGGGACGCGACGCTCGGGCCGGCTCGTCGTTCCACTCGTTTGTCAGCACCGTCATCAGATTGAACCCTGCAAGTATGCCGGGCGCCACTGGCGCATCGACGCCGCCGGTCAGCATCATGTCCTGGCGGCCCAGCGCAATGTGTTGCGCCGCATAGGCAATTGCGTCGGTTGAACTGGTGCAGCCGGTGGAAATGATGTGCGAGAGCCCGCGCAAACCGAAGGCCATTGATAACTCGCTCGACAATCCGCCATGGGTTGAGGCAGGAATGGTGTAGACGCTGGCTTTATTGACCGGCCCGATGTACCAGTATTCGTATTGCTGTTCCGTAAAGGCCAGGCCGCCACCGCCGGTGCCGAGCACTACTCCAATACTGCGTCGTTCTTCCAGCGTGAGATCGTTCGTCGAAACTTTGGCGTCGGCGATCGCCTCGCGCGCGGCAGCCAGAGCGAGCGGCACGGTGCGTGGAACATGCTTGCGATCTTTGGGATTTAGTTCAGCCTGCCAGTCGAAGTTGGGAACTTGCGCGGCAATCTTGACCGGCGAGTCAGAGACGTCAAAACCTTCGATGCGCCGGACCCCGCTTTCGCCTTTTTGCAGCGCAGCCCAAAAGGTCTCCCGGCCGATGCCCAGCGGCGTAACACAGCCCATGCCCGTGATGGCAACTCGGCGCATAGCTGTGAAACGACTCAGCATGTATGACTCACGGTAGGAGAGACATTCCTGCCTGTCCGGTTGGGGATGTAATTCTTAAGATAAGGTCAGCAGTGGCCGTCCTGCCACTTACTCTACTTTCGTTCCGCATTCGTTGCAGAATTTCGCCCCGGGCGCGAGGCTAGCCTGACACTTCGAGCACTTAGCCGGTTCCTGCTTCGACCCGCATTCACTGCAGAACTTTGCCCCGGCATGTAATTGCGCTCCGCACTTCACGCACTTACTGCCGGCAGCGGCGGGTGCGGGAGGCGTGGCATTGCTCTCAGCGGCACGACCACCTTTCATGGCGTCGGTCATCGCGCCGGCCATGGCATTGCCGATCGCAAAGCCTGCGCCCAAACCTGCGCCGGTGCTCGCACCGCCCGACGGATTCTGCGCCGCATCGCGCATCGCATCCGCCGCCTGGAACTGCGCGTACCTGCCCACATCGCCAATCACGCCCATCGAAGTGCGTTTGTCCATCGCCGCTTCCACTTCCTGCGGTAGCGAGATGTTCTCAACCGCAAACTTCGTCATTTCTAAGCCGAAGGATTTGAACTCTTCATTCAACTTCGTTTTGGCGAGGCTGCCCAACTCGTCGTAATTCGAAGCGAGATCGAGGGCGGCAATTTTTGATTCACCGAGCGCATCGGAAAAACCGCTGACCAAAGTGCGCTTGAGCTGACCCTCGATGTCTTCCGTTACGAACCGCGCATTCGTGCCGGCCACTTGCTTGATGAACGCACTGGGATCCTGAACGCGCATCGAGTAGATACCGAACGCACGCAATCGAACCATGCCGAAATCCGCATCGCGCATCATCACCGGATTTGGCGTGCCCCACTTCAAATCGGTAAATTGCTTGGTGCTGACAAAATAAACTTCCGCCTTGAAAGGCGAAGTGAAACCGTATTTCCAGGCGCCTAGTTTGGTGAGAATAGGAGTGTTTCCGCCATCTACCGTGTAAAGACCTGGACCAAAAACGTCCGCAATCTGTCCTTGAAAAACGAAGACCGCCGCCTGCGACTCCCGCACTGTTAATTGCGCGCCGTTCTTGATTTCCTGGCCCTGGACCGGAAACCGGTAGAGCATTGTGTTACCGCTATCATCCAGCCATTCGATGACTTCGATAAATTGCGAGCGGATGGCATCAAAGATTCCCATTTCTGCCTACTCTCCTTTTGCTGCGAATCGATCTCGCCTGGCGTACAAGCCCAGAGATTATACGACTAGTTATGACCCGGGGTTCACCCGTCGAATTGAGGTCCGGTTTTAGGGCTGGGTTTTCACGTCACAAACAACTCGATGCAAAAAACTATTACACAAAGCGGCTATGGAGGGAAGTGCCGTCGAGTTTGTTGCTCACCAGCTTGATTCTGACTTCTGCCGCCGGCGCCGCCACCACGCGATAACCAACAGCGTAGTCAATCCTCCGGCGATATCAATGAAGCTATCGTAAACCGAGGCGGTGCGCGAAGCTTCAAAGCTTTGATGGAACTCGTCGCTGAAGGCGTAAACCACAACCAGCCCCAGCGAGGCGACAAACCACTTTTCGCGAACGGCCGACCGCGTTGAACCATAAAACGCGCGGGCCGCAAGCAAGGCCAGAATTGCATACTCAGAAAAATGACAGGCCTTACGAAAAAGAAAATGAACGGTAGCCAGGCTTCCTTCAGTGATGTTAGGAAAGAGCCAGAGAACAACTGGCCGGAGAAGGAGACCGCTCCTGGACGCCGACAGCGCGTTGGTCGATCCGGCGAAGATCACCAGCATCCAAACCACCAGTGGACCATAGCGCCAAACGCGATCTCGCAACGATGAATTTACCGGCAGGGACGATCCGGAAGTGTTGTCACTCGCAGGCATATCACGTCTCAGGCAAAGCACTGAGGCAGCCAAAACGGCTTGGGTCACAAAAAGTAAAGGGAAGCTAAAGCGCTTCCCTTCGTAAAATCACTCGACTAAAAATCTGATCAAAGGGCCGCGGCGCCGGATACTACTTCGATGATTTCGTTAGTGATGGCCGCCTGCCGGATTCGATTCATGTTCAACGTTAACGAACTGATTAGCTCGCCGGCGTTCTTGGAAGCAGAATCCATGGCGGCCATTCGCGCGCCTTGTTCGGAAGCCACCGACTCCAGCAGCGCTCGGAAGATCTGTGATTCGATCAAGCGCGGCAACAACCGGCTGAAAATTTCCATCGGTGGCTGTTCGTAGATCGCCTCGACTAAAGTTTTTGCCGAATCGGTTTCTTCAGCTCCCTCCGCGTCCACTTTCGCGACCGGCAGGAGTTGTTCAATCACTACGCGCTGGCTGAGGACCGATTTGAACTCGTTGTAAATAATAAAGACTTTGTCGATCTCTTCGTCGTCGAGGAATTGCTTGATTACATCGCGCGCCACCTCGACCGCTTCAGCGTAATCGACGCGGCCCTTTCCGGTAAGCCCGACGTATTCGCTGGAGAGAGCGAACTGGCGCCGGCGAAAAAAGTCCCTTCCTTTGCGACCTACCGGCAGCACGTCAATTTTCTTGTCCGCGTTTTCGCGCGCGAAAACCTGTGCGGCCTTCAGCAAATTTGTGTTGAAGGCGCCGCACAAACCTTTGTCCGCGGTAACCACAACGAAGAGGTAACGTTCGTCACCGCGCGGATCAAGCAAAGGATGGTGAAACTCTTCGTCCACCCCGGTCGCCAGATCACTCAGTGCGCCGGTCATCTTGTTCGCGAACGGACGCGCACTGATCACGCGATCCTGCGCGCGCTTCAGCTTCGCGGCCGAGACCATTTTCATGGCCTTAGTGATCTGTTGCGTGTTCTTTACCGACTTAATGCGCCGGCGGATGTCTAACAGGTTCGCCATCTTTAGACTTAAGCAGTGGCAGCGGCGGCGCTCTCTTCGGCCCAGCGCTCTTTGAAATCAGTTAATGCCTGTTGCAAGTCAGCTTTTATCTCGTCGGTAACTGCTTTCTTTTCACGAATTGCCTGCAGCAGTGCGGGATGAGAGTTTTCAATGAAACGCACCAGATCAGCCTCGAAGCGCCGCACATTCTCCACCGGGACTTCGTCCGTGTGACCGTTGATGGCCGCCCAAATTACCAGCACCTGCTTCTCAACATCAACGGGTTGATACTGGGGCTGTTTCAAGATCTCCATTAGCCGCTGGCCGCGCGCGAGCTGCGCCTGTGTCGCCTTATCCAAATCAGATCCGAACTGGGCAAACGCCTGCAGCTCACGAAACTGCGCGAGATCCAGGCGCAAGCTGCCGGCAACCTGCTTCATCGCTTTGATCTGCGCGGCGCCGCCGACGCGGGAAACGCTGTTGCCCACGTTGATGGCTGGACGAATGCCGCTATTAAAAAGATCCGCTTCCAAAAATATCTGACCGTCGGTGATCGAAATAACATTCGTGGGAATGTACGCCGAGATGTCGCCGGCCTGAGTTTCAATCACGGGCAAGCTCGTCAGCGAACCGCCGCCTTTTAGATCAGACATCTTCGCCGCGCGCTCCAACAGTCGCGAGTGCAGATAGAAAACGTCGCCGGGATAAGCTTCCCGGCCCGGCGGACGACGCAGCAAAAGTGAAATCTCGCGATAAGCCGCAGCTTGCTTCGAAAGATCGTCATAGATGGTAAGAGCGTGCCGGCCATTATCACGAAAGTATTCACCCATCGCGGCGCCTGAGTACGGCGCGAGGAATTGCATGGCCGCCGGATCCGATGCGGTCGCCTTAACGACGATGGTGTACTCCATCGCGCCGGAGTCTTCCAGCGTCTTCACCACCTGCGCCACAGTCGATGCCTTTTGCCCAATAGCAACGTAGATGCAGATGACGTCTTTGCCCTTTTGATTAATGATGGTGTCAACCGCCACCGCCGTTTTCCCGGTTTGACGATCGCCGATGATCAGTTCGCGCTGTCCGCGTCCGATCGGCACCATCGAGTCAATCGCTTTCAAACCAGTTTGCAGCGGCTCTTTCACCGGTTGACGATCAACCACGCCCGGAGCGATGCGCTCGATCGGCGAGTGAATGTCACTAATGATCGGGCCGCGATTGTCGATTGGATTTCCCAGCGCGTCGACTACTCGACCGATTAGCGCATCACCCACAGGGACTTCCATGATGCGACCGGTTCTCTTTACCAGGTCACCCTCTTTGATTGCCTGAAACTCACCGAACAGCACGGCGCCGACCTTGTCTTCTTCAAGGTTGAGCGCGAGTCCGCGCACATCGTGCGGGAACTCCAGCAGCTCGCCGGCCATAACTTTCTCGAGGCCGTGAATCTCCGCAATGCCGTCGCCGACTTTGATGACGGTGCCGACTTCCATAACGGTGACGCCGGTTTCGAAATTCTCGATCTGTTGGCGGATAATTTCGCTTATCTCGCTAGCCTTAATTGATTCCATAAAAGTGCCGCTCAGAACCTAGGTTCCCATGAGCCTTTCCTTCGCCTGTTGCAATTGATTTCGGACTGAGCCGTCATAAACGGTAGAACCGATTCTGGCCACCAGCCCGCCGATTAATTCGCCGTCCGTCTCAAATGACAATCGAACCGTCTTGCCAGTCAGTGTTCCTAGTTTTGTCCGCAGCGTTTCCTGTGCGCCGGCCGCCATCGGCTTAGCCGTGGTGACGGTCGCAGCGACAACGCCGGCACGTGTATCGAGCACCCGCGCAAAACTTTGATTGATTTCTGCCAATCGTGAGAGCCGCTGATTCTGTAGCAACACGAGAATGAAATTCGCGGTCGTCGGCCGTGGTTGCAGGCGCTTTATTAAGGTCCTCATCACCTTGCGCTTTTCATCAAGCGCAACTATTGGGCTCTCGATCAACTGGCGGAGATCGTTACTGCCGGCGAACATACTTTCCCACGCGTTGAGTTCCAGCTGGACTTCACGCGCTTCACCATTGGTGATTACTACATCAGCCAGAGCCGTCGCATATCGGCGAGCAATCGTTCGAGCACTCACTTAGAGGCGCCTCCCAGTTCCGCCATGCTGGCACCAATCAACCGATCGTCGTCGTCAGAGCGGATCTCCTTACGAATGATTTCCCTGGCTACGACGATCGTCTCCTCAGCCGCATAACGCCGCAACTCGAGTCGTGCAGCTTTGCCTGCGCTCTCAATTTCACGTCGCGCTTGATCCATCAACTTCTTAGCATCAGCCTCTGTTGCCAGCGCCTGTCTATCTCGTTCTTCCGAAGCTTCCCTGGCGGCCTTTTCTTTTATTGCCACAACTTCCGTATCCAGACGTTCCAGTCTGGCTTCCACCTCCGCCAGCTTCTCCAGTGCACTATCACGTTCCTCTTGCGCCCGCATCAGCTCACGACGAATTCCCTCCCGCCGGCCTTTGAAGGCCGCGCTCAGCGGGCGGCGTAACACGTAGAACATTAGGCCGACGAATAGGATCAGATTGAGGAACTTCCAGAACTCCAGGCCCGGATAGTTCCACCAGGTCACTGTCCCTTCAGCCATTCCGAGAAACAAGCTCATGCGAATAAAGGTCTCTGATAACTAGACTGATCGGCCGAGAATTCGGCTTCCGACTTCGTGCGCGAACTGGCGAGCATTATCATGCAGCATGGCCCTTGCCGCTTTCGCCTGCTGAGCCAAATCCTGTTTTTGTTTCGCCGTAGAATCCGCCACTTCCTGGCGTACGCCGGCTAACTTCGCTTCACGCGCCGCACGTGCAGCAACGTGCTCCGCCTCCAAAAGTTGATAAGCTTCAGCCCGCGCCGCGCGCAGCCCAGACTCATAGGCACCCAACTTAGAATCAACCCTACTGAGGATTTCACCCGCCTCTCCCAGCCGGCCTTTGCCCCGCTTCTCTCGCGCAGCCAAAATCTTGTTCACAGGTTTGAAGAGGGTGGCATTGAGCACGAACACCATAATAACGATCGCTATTACGTGTACGACCAAGGTCCCATCAGGAACCAGTTGAATTCCGCCTTCAGCTAAAGCGAGTGCAAACATAGAAATTCAGGTTCGTTCAGATGCTCGGCGCGGATGTATCCGCCGATCAAAAAGCCCATTCTTTCAAAAGTTGGCGAGTCTAACATGCAGAAAATACAACGTCAACGGCACGTCTTGGGGGGTGACCTAATTTGAAATCTCCGTGCGTCTCTTTGTGTTCTCAGTGTCTCCGTGGTGGATGTTTGTCTAACGATTCCCACCACTGAGCCACAGAGTTCACAGAGGTTGCACAGAGAATCGTGAAATTAGGCAGTACCTCTTGCGGTTCACAACACAATCCGCTTCCACTCAACATGCGCCACCAGTGACACACTATCCCGGTCGCACGCCTACATCCCCGATCGCCACCTAACCTCCGCCGACTAGTTGCAATGCCATTGTATACTCTACAATTGGCCCGCCGCGCCGTTGTACTTCCGGCAATGAGACTTAGGCCGACGCACCCTCGGCCCCACCGCTCTTCCCGATCAGAATCGTGTAAAGCCGATCCAAGTCTTTCGCGTCATAGAAGTCGAGCTCAATGCGTCCGCCACCCTTCGGAGTCGAAATGATTCTTATCTGAGTGCCTAGCCGGCGTCGAAGCCGATCCTCTGCTGCTCGCAAGTTTGGATCGACCCGCTTTGGGGTCGCAGATTTCGTCGCACTTGCATGAAGACTTCGCGCCTGCTGAATAGCCCGCTCTAACTCGCGGACCGACATCTTCCGCTCAATCACTTTGCGCGCCAGGCTGCGCTGCCGATCGGCGCCTTCAACTCCGAGCAGACACCGCGCATGCCCCATTGAGAGTTTCTCTTCCTCGACCAATAACTGCAGGTCCGGCGGCAGCTTCAGCAAACGGATATAGTTTGTGACGGACGATCTGTCCTTGCCTAATCGCTGTGCCAGATCTTCCTGCGTAATTCCTAAGGTGTCCTGCAGGCGCACGTAAGCGTTCGCTTCTTCAATGGGATTTAGTTCCTGCCTCTGGATGTTCTCAACCAAAGCGAGCTCCAGCACGCGGTCGTCCGGAATCTCCCTCACAAGGGCCGGGATGTGACGCAGACCTGCCTTCCTCGCCGCGAGCCAGCGACGCTCGCCGGCAATTAACTCGAATCCGGAAGCGCGGGAGCGAACGAGGATCGGCTGGATGACTCCGTTGTTTTGAATGGACTGCGCCAACTCTTCGAGCCGCTCGTCGCTAAAGCGGGTTCGCGGCTGCTGTTTGCTTGGCTGGATTAGATCGATGTCCAGGTCGCGCAGTTCTTCATTCAGTGCGGGTTCAGCCGCTGACGACATCAGCGCGTTCAATCCCCGGCCCAGCGGTTTGCGTGTCATGACTCAGGACCTCCCTGGCTAGTTGTAAGTAGGCGTCCGCGCCTCTGGAACGCTCATCGTAAAAGACTATTGGTTTGCCGTAACTGGGCGCCTCCGCCAGCCGGACGTTGCGGGGGATCATGGTTTGAAACACTAATCGTCCGTAAAACCCCCGCAAATCATTGGCAACCGCGGCGGACAGGTTTATCCGCTCGTCGTACATGGTTAGCAGGAGGCCTTCGATTGTCAGCGCGGGGTTTAGGGTGCGGCGAATGCGAGCAAGCGTATCAAACAATTCCGTCACGCCCTCAAGCGCGTAGTACTCGCATTGAATTGGCACGAGCAGGGAATCGGCGGCGGTCAACGCATTGACCGTCAGAAGGCTTAGCGAAGGCGGACAATCGATGATAACGAAATCGTAGTCGTCGCGAATCGGCCGCAAAACTTCACGGAGGACGAACTCTCGGTTTTCTAATTCAACCAGTTCCACTTCCGCGCCGGCTAGACTGCGATCGGCCGGCAGTAGTCGGAGCGGCTTGAATTCAGTGTCCAGGATGATGTCGCGAGCCGGCTCGTCAAGAATCAGCGCGTGATAAATATTTCGGCGAAAACTACCGCGCGCTATTCCAACGCCCGAAGTCGCGTTGGCTTGAGGATCTGTATCAACCAGCAGCACTCGCGACCCTGAAACGCTTAGGGCCGAGGCCAGGTTGATCGCCGTCGTAGTCTTACCAACGCCGCCTTTCTGGTTGGCGATGGCTATGATTTTTCCCATGTTTAGGGGCCAAAGTTAACACAGGGGGACATAACTGGCCAGTTTTTCGCGGGATTTGTGTTTTTTGGGGATTTCGAGGTGGGATTTAATGTTCCACGTGGAACATAACGGCGGGATCAGGCCGCCGCTCGAGCTGTTAACTCCACCAACAGCGTAGATAACGCTGCCGGCGTCAGGCCGGGCGTGCGCCGGGCCTCTCCAAAACTTCGCGGTTGGGTTCGTTCCAGCCTCTCGGCCATTTCATGCGAGAGTCCGCTGAGCCCCGCAAATGTAAACCCTTGGGGGATCCTCAGGCCATCGTGTTGATTCAGCCTTTCCAGCGTCGCTGTCTGCGCCTTAAGGTAACCGGCGTAAAGCGAGTCCGCCAGCGCAGATTCCAGCGCTCTGACACTAAAATCAGAAATGTTGAAGCCGGGAAGGAGCGATTGCACTAACTCCGGCCGGACCTGCGGACGTCGAGCCAAGTCCGCCAGCGTAATCGAATCTCCCAAATTCATATCAAACGTTTGCTCGATAACCGAATGCTGCGGGTCTGACCGCTTCAGCCTTGTAGATTCCAACAGCGCCCGGAGTCTGGCGATTTCATCCCGGCGCCCATTGAATCGCGCCCAATCATCGTCGCCAATGAGCCCCAACTCTCGCCCATGCGCCGCGAGACGCTGGTCGGCATTATCATGCCTCAAAGCGAGCCGAAATTCGGCGCGCGAAGTAAACATTCGATACGGCTCGTCCACTCCGCTACGAATCAGATCGTCGATCAGGACTCCAATGTACGCTTGCCTACGCTCCAGCCGAAACGCCTCTCGCTTTTGGATTCTGAGCGCGGCGTTAATCCCGGCTATCAACCCCTGACAACCGGCCTCCTCATAGCCCGTCGTCCCATTGATTTGCCCTGCGTGGAAGAGTCCTTTGACTTTGTGAGTTTCCAGCGTCGGCGACAATTCGCGCGGATCTACGTAGTCGTATTCGATGGCGTAACCCGGCCGGATCACGCTCGCGCCCTCCAGGCCCGGGATCATATTGACCAGATCCTGTTGCAATCCTGGAGGCAGTGAAGTCGAGAAGCCGTTGAGATAGACCTCGTGAGTGTCGTGACCTTCCGGCTCGAGAAAGAGTTGATGTCGATCCTTGTCGGAAAACTTAACAACTTTATCTTCGATCGAAGGGCAATACCTGGGTCCGACGCCTTCAATCTGGCCCGAGTACAGCGGAGACTCGTGCAGGTTCGCCAGAATCGCGGAATGAAGCTCTTCGTTGGTGTAGCCCACGTAGCACGAGAGCTGTTTTTGCGTGACGCTGTCCGTGGCGAAGGAAAACGTCACTGGCCGCTCGTCACCCGGCTGCTCTTCGAAGGCGTCCCACTCGATCGTTCGCCCATCCAAACGTGGGGGCGTTCCCGTCTTCAGGCGGCCAACCGGAAACCCGAGCCTCCTTAGCGCTTGCGGCAGCTCTAGTGAAGCCGGCTCACCGACGCGGCCAGCCGTGTACGTTCGCTTCCCTGTATGTATTAGTCCATTGAGAAAGGTACCGGTTGCGATAATCACCGCCCGAGCCGATATCCGCCGGCCGTCCTTTAGTTCAACTCCAGAAATTTCGTCGTGTTCCACCAGCAGGTCTACGACTTCACCCTGGCGCAAACTGAGATTCGGCGTAGCTTCCAAGGTCCGCCGCATTTCTATCCGGTAAAGCGACCGATCAGCCTGAGCTCGCGGCGATTGAACAGCCGGTCCGCGCGATTTGTTGAGCAGCCGAAACTGTATTCCCGTGCGATCAGCTACCCGTCCCATGATGCCGCCCAACGCATCTATCTCACGGACCAGATGGCCCTTGGCAATGCCACCAATCGCCGGGTTACATGACATCTGGCCGATTAGATCGAGATTGAGAGTGACGAGGGCGGTCTGCGCGCCCATCCGCGCTGCTGCGGAAGCAGCTTCACAGCCGGCATGACCGGCCCCGATTACAATCACGTCAAATCGTTCGTCGAACACCATCGCTATTTACCGATACAGAAAGTTGAGAAGATTTCTCCCAGCACATCGTCGGGCGTTGTCTCTCCCGTGATTTCGCCCAACAAACGCAACGCGTCGTAGAGACCAACCAGCACCAGCTCTTCGCTCAGACCTTGCGACAAAGAATCGCTTGATGAATCCAGCGCTCGCATCGTTCGCCTGAGCAAGTCATGATGCCGTGCATTCGTAATCAGCAAGCCATCGTGGGCTACGTTGCTGGCTATGAAGGGCTTCAGTATAGCAGCCTTCAACTCGTCGAGTCCTGTGCCGGTCTTCGCGGAAATCGAGATGGCTTGCGGTGCCTTTGCACGCAACGCAGATCCGTGCTCAGCGAAGCTTTGGAGATCACTCTTGTTCAGAGCCACGACCGTGGAGCTCGAATTGTTTTCGTCGATCAGATCCAGGTCGGCGCCTTCGATTTCATGCGACGCATCGATTACGAGAATCGTTGCGTCGGCGTCCGCGGCGGCTTGCCTGGTCCGCTCGATTCCGATCGACTCAATAAAGTCTCCGTCCGTCCGCAGACCCGCAGTATCGGTAATTCGAACGGGAACGCCGCTCATGTTCACGACTTCTGTCAGACTGTCTCGAGTGGTGCCCGGAATGTCAGTAACTATAGCGCGATTGTAAGCCAGTAACTTATTGAACAGACTGGATTTACCGGCATTCGGCCGGCCGATCAGTGCGACCTGCAGTCCCTCTCTCAGGACTCTACCTGCAGAGAAAGTATCGGCGAGTTGAGCGAGTTCATCTCGCAGCGAGGCCAGTTTTTTCCTAATTGAATCGGTCGCGGTTGCGGGCAGATCATCTTCGACAAATTCGACCGAAGACTCAAGCGGAACGATGATGGAAATCAGCGCTGCCTTAATCGGCTGCAACCGTTGCGCTACTTCTCCTAAAAGTTGACGCGACGCCTGACGCACCGCGGCTCCTGTCTGCGCGTCGATCAAATCGCGGATCGCTTCAGCCTGACTTAGGTTGATGCGGCCGTTTGCTAATGCTCGTAAGGTGAATTCACCCGGCGACGCCAAACGCGCATCGAGTTTCAACAGTTCATCGAGTAACAACTCCAGCAGCACGGGTGAGCCGTGACAACTGAACTCGATCATATCTTCGCCGGTGAAGGAATGCGGCGATCGAAAAAAAGTGAGCACCACCTGGTCCAGCACCTCTCCAGTTTCCGGATTGATTAGACTCCGCAGCGTTACGCGTCCCGGCTCCGGCTGGAATTCGGCATCGGAAATTATCTTGCTGGCTATTGGCAGCGAACCTGGACCACTCAAGCGAATCACGCCGAGCGCGGCGCGCCCAGGTGCGGTTGAGAGGGCTACGATCGTGTCGGTTGCCGGAACCATAGAACGAATTGGGAAATGACTGAAGGGCGGGAAGGGAGGAGACGCGCGCGGTTTACGCCTCGACGCGTTTCAACGACACTTTCAACCGGCGAGCGTTTCCCTCGCCAACTGATTCTGTTTGCAAGTCAGCTTCTGTCGACAATGAGAGATGGATGACGCGGCGTTCGTTCGGATCCATTGGACCAAACAGGAATGGCGTCGCGGTAGAGCGGACTTTTTGCGCGGCATGCATGGCCATCGCGTGCAATTCAGCTTCTCTTCCGGCCCGGTATCCTTCCACATCACAAACGATGCGCTGCTCTTTGCCGAGCGCGCGGCCGAAAGCCTGGTTCAACAAATGCTGCAGGGCATCCAGAACCTCGCCGCCCTGACTCAGCAGCAACTGCGTGTCGGATCCCTTAATATCGAGGAAACAGCCCGCTGAGCTTTCCTGGGCGGTAGCCGTCAGATCAAACCCGGTTCGTTCGAACACGGAGTTCAACAGATCGCTCGCAGAGTTACATGCTTCGCTCATTGGTTTCTTCGACTTTCGGCGCGCCTGATTCTACTCTAGAAGGAAATTTCTTACACGCGCGCCGGGCTAAGTTTCTTACCCGAACCTGACTTGGCCTTCGCTGGTGGTGGCGCTTCATCGTCTTTCGTCAGCCGGTTGATTATGAACTGTTGACTGAAGCCAACGATGTTTCCGACTAACCAGTAAACGAGCAAGCCTGCCGGTGCGCCCCAGAGGATATAAAGCATGAAGAGCGGCATGCCAACCGCCATCATCTTGCGTTGCAGCGGATCAGCCGACGGCGCTGGCGTGATGAGCTGCAGCACGATCATCGAGCCTGCCATCATGATTTCCAACAAGTGATAAGGATCGCCGCCCGAAAGATCCGGCATCCAGAGAAAGGCCGCCTGGCGAAAATCAATCGAAACGGTGATCGCCGTATACAGCGCGAAAAGAAACGGCATTTGGATTAGCAGCGGCAAACATCCACCAAGTGGATTCGCTTCCTTCATTAATCGCAGTTGTTCGACCTGCAGCTCTTTGAGCCGCGGATCATTCTGCTTCATGCCTTTTATCTTTTCCTGAATTTCCTTCATCCGCGGCGCGTACTTCTGCGCCTTCTTCATCTTGCGCGACGACTGCCACTTCAGTGGAAAGAAGAGCGAATAGATCAGAATCGTAAAAATAATGATCGCGACGCCGTAGCTGCCGGTCAGCGATTGTAGTCGTTTGATGGACCACAGAATGGGAGCTGACAGAGGCTTTGTAATCCTGCTGAGCCAGCCGTAATTGATCACGCCGTCGAGGTCGATGGCGCGCCCAATTTGCTGGCTTATCTGGCCGCTCTCGCTCTGCAATACTTCATGATCTTTGGGGCCCGCGTACAGGACGGCTTTGCCATTTGCCGGCAGCGGAACGAACGCGCTAATCAAATAGCGCTCTTCCTTCTTTCCATTAGAGTCATGCTGGTAAGCGGCGGTCCGGAATTCCAATCCCTGCGTCTTTTCCGCCGGAAGTGCGATAAGTGAAAAGTAGGTATCGCCGACACCGGCCCAGTCTATAGCGCCGGCCACATTCTCGAGATCCTGTCCTTCCGGCCGCTTATCTGAGAACCAGCCGGCTTCGTTCTTGTGTACCGCAACCGCGTAAATCCGATGGGGTTTGCCTTCCGTCGCCGCTACGCCTTCCGGAGCCACCGAATAAAACGTGTAATGAGAAACGCCCTGATCGCCGAAATTAGGCCCGATCGCTAATTTGCTTGGTGTTATCTGGCCGGCGCGCTTCACCTCAACGGCCACCTCAACCACGTACCTGTCTGCGAAAAAAGTGATTGTCTTCGTTGCATCAACGCCGGTGGCGTCATCATGCATAGCAAACTGAATTTGCTCTGAGCCGGTCGGCAGGCTCAACGTTGAATCACCGCTATCGCTGTCCGTCCCCGTGATCTTGAAATTCTTCTGCGCCAGTGCGGCGTCCACTTTCTGATCACCAATCACAGACAGCAATGGCCGCACAAACTGTTCCGGCTTGACGTCGGGAGGCGCGGCGGGAATTAGTTCCAAGGGCCGGGGATTGCCTTTGGTTGATGAAGCAGAATAAAGCGGCTTACCAGAGATTCGATTTTTTTGAATGATCCAACTGGTCGCAACCGCGCCCTGACTGTCCAGGGCAACTTTATAGAGCGGAGTTTCCACATGAATGACGCGGTGTGGAACATTATCCGGCACCGGATTCTCATTGGCGACGGCCGGAGCAGGCGTGGCGGCTGGCTGATTACTTGGTTGGGGTGAAGCCGCGGCTTGTTGTGCTCCAGTTGTGTTCGCGTTTTGTGATGGTGGCGGCTTGACCGGAAAGAAGTAAGTCCAGCCCATCAGAATCGCCGCAGAGATAACCAGGGCAATGATGAAACGTTCTTGTCGCATGGATGATTCGTCTGAGCCAGTAACTAGGAGATGATGACTAAGCCCACTGAATTAATTCTTCAGCTTACCGGGTCATAACCGCCCGGATGAAAAGGATGACACTTACATAACCGACGCACGCCCATAAAAGTTCCGCGTAACGCGCCGTGCTTATCGATTGCCTCGCAAGCGTATTCCGAGCAGGTGGGAGTGAATCGGCAGGACGGGGGCAAGAGTGGAGAGATAAATGCTTTGTAAGCCTTCAACAGCGATACCAGCACAATTCTCATAACTACTGCGCAGTCAGTTTTGCCGAAGCCTCCGTCTTAGCAATTTGCTGAATTATCTTACTGAACTCAGCGAATCGGTCTTCGGCTTTCGAAACCAGCAAAGATCGCTTGGCATTCAATACCCAGTCGTACTTGAGCGCCATCGTCTCAAGCTCGGCTGTGCTCAGTCGGAATAGCTCGCGCAAAATCCGTTTGGCGCGATTTCGATCAACTGAACCGCCGACAGCCTTGTAAGAGGCCGTTACGCCCAACCTATGGTTTGCGAATGCCCCCGGGATTATGAAAACGGTAAACCACCGCGTATCGTAGCGCCGGCCATTCGCATAGACCAAACGGAATTCCTCCGAGGCCCGCAAACGCCTATCTCGAGACACAAGTTACCTTTAATAATGCGCCGGCGTCAGCCGCTTGCGGCCTTTAGCACGACGGCGCTTAAGCACCAGGCGTCCATTCTTAGATGCCATTCTCGCGCGGAAGCCGTGGGTCTTTGCCCGGCGCCGGTTGTTGGGTTGGAAGGTGCGCTTCGACATGGATAAGTACTCTCCTGCTAAACGAAAAGAGCTAGACTAGCTTCGCCGTTGTTCTTCTGTCAAGAAACGAGCCCCTGGATCGCGGAGGGAACCGTGTTTCTTTTGCTGCATCCGGTGAGTTGTGGTTCTGATCAGATTCTAAACTCGGATGAGCTTTTTCAGATGACGCACTGGCTTCCAGTAGCCGAAGTGTTCCCGAAAACAGCGCGCCAAATCGGCTCTATGTCTGTGCAAAACCACCGGCTTGAAAATAAAACCGTCGCTGTGGGGATTCCGTTTGCGTTCGCCTTAATCGCTATGTTAGTCTCCGCCCGTTCACAGCACCACACGCTGTAAGTAGCTGATAACACAACACTTAAACTAACACTTTAGGGATCGGCTGTTATCCACAGACCTGTGGATAATGTTGTGGAAAAGGTTTTTAGGGTCGTGCTGGTGAGATCTGTTTCTTGTTCCAAACCGGTTGGTTGGGAGCGGGTACGTGCGTTTGTTTTGTTGACTCTTAGACACGGGGTAATGAGGAATTTTGAAAGCAGCCGAAGGAATAACGAAAACGTCAGATCGCGAACTTTGGACAAGCTGCCAGAGCGAATTCGAGAAGAGATTAGATGGTCAAACATTCGCGACCTGGTTCAAGCCGTTGCACTTTGAAAGTGTCGATCACTCCCAACGTTTGGTTCACCTGCGAGCGCCGAATTACATCGTGCGAGATTGGGTTGAATCAAAATACCGTCACATCGTTGAAAGCTCTTTTGAGAAATTGGGTCTTGCGGGCTATTGCGTTGAGTGGTCGATCAACGAACAGCCTAGCTTAACGTTTGAGCCCACTGCCGCGGAGAGCATGCCTTCCGCGTCGGCTCCCATTGAAGCTAAGCCCCGTGCTAACACCAGTCTCTCAGCGCTCCTTGATCGATCCGCGCAAAAAGAGTTAAGGCAAGCCGCCGTTGAATCTTCAGTAGACCTCTTTGATTCGTGTCTCAATCCAAAGTACACGTTTCAAACCTTCGTCGTCGGCTCCTGCAACCAGTTCGCGCACGCGGCCTCGCTTGCGGTCGCGGAAGCTCCCGGCACAACCTACAACCCGCTTTACATTTATGGTGGTGTCGGACTTGGCAAGACGCACCTGATGCAGGCCGCGGGTCACGCTATCAAGCAACGCAACAGTAAACTACGCGTGCTTTATATTTCTGCCGAGCGATTCATGAACGAACTGATCAATGCCATCCGGTATGACAAGACGCAAGTGTTTCGCGAGAAGTACCGGTCAATGGATGTGTTACTGATTGATGACATTCAGTTCATGGCCGGCAAGGAACGCACTCAGGAGGAGTTCTTCCACACGTTCAACGCCCTCTATGATGGGCAGAAGCAGATCGTTATAACTTCTGATTGTCCGCCGCGGGAGATTCCCACACTCGAGGAAAGACTACATTCGCGCTTTGAGTGGGGATTGATAGCGGACATGGAGCCTCCGGACCTGGAGACGAAAGTCGCCATCCTGAAACGAAAGGCTGACCTGGACGGTTTCCTTTTACCCGATGATGTGGCGCTCTACATTGCTACCAAGGTCAAGCACAACATAAGGGAGTTGGAAGGCTCGTTGATACGATTACTTGCGATTTCTTCGCTGCGCGGTCTGCCAATATCGACCTTAATGGCACAGGATGCTGTTCGGAATATCGCGGTCGACGAGGAACCGGAATCGATCACTATTCGGAAGATCCAGCAAGCGGTCGCGGCCTATTATCACCTTAAAGTTGATCAGTTGACGGCGAAGACTAATGCTCGCCAGGTATCTAATCCGCGGCAGATTGCGATGTACTTGTGCAAACAGCTAACGAAGAGTAGTTTTCCCGAGATTGGACGGCAGTTCGGCGGCAAACATCACACGACCGTCATGCACTCGGTGGAAAAAGTGCAACGCCTGGTTTCGAGTGATTCAGAGGTGCAGCGAAGCGTAGCTAAACTGATCGATACCCTTGGCAATGAATCAGATAACAAGAGATTCTGAATTGAGATTTCTTTGTTGGGGCTCCTTCAAGCTTGATTGTTTTCCACTTTTCCGCTGTTCGTTATTCACCGCTTGATTCTCGTCTGTTGAAAAAATTGCTGCTGGGGCTTTTCAACAGAGTAGAGATCGCGCAGACAAACTTTTTCAGCGGCCTCTGTTAAAATGATTTTCTGTTGTGACAGATGGTTAGATCGCTTTTCCACAATTCCACAGAGACTAGTACTACTACTAAGGTAAATATAATTTGTATTATCTTGAGTAGTTTCAGAAAAGGCGGTTGATTATGTCAGCGACGATTGCTTCAAAAAAGAGAGGAGCTGCAATGCAGTTTTCTATTAACAAGAGCGCCTTACAAAAAGAACTCGGATTCGTTCAGGGTATCGTCGAAAGAAAAAACACGATCCCGGCGCTCTCTAATATTCTTATCGAGTCGGCTGGCGAAGGCACGATTCGATTTACTGGCACGGACCTCGACGTCACTATTCGTTGTGAAACGGCAGCCGAAGAAATTAAGACGCCCGGTTCGATGTGCGTTCAAGCGCGTAAGCTTTTTGACATTGCTAGACTTCTGCCCGACGCAGTCGTAAATTTTCGCAAAGAAGAAAATGACTGGGTCACCGTAGATTGCGACCGTTCGAAGTTCAAAATGCCAGGCCTGGCGACTGAGAATTTTCCCGAAGTTCCGAACTTCAAATCCACCCCTCTGAAGATTAAAGGCAATATCTTTAAGTCGTTGATAGACAAAACAATATTCGCTATTACTCAGGAAGAATCCAGGTACACTTTGTCGGGCGCAAAGTTCCTTTTGGATAAGACCGGCGCCCGCATGATAACCACCGATGGCCACCGATTGGCCTACGTGGCTTGCAAAGATATTGGCGGCGATTCGGTAGAAGATATGGATGCGTTGATACCGCGAAAGACGCTGGCGGAATTAACTAAGCTGACGGCCGATTACGACGGAGAGATGAGCTTGGGCATTGATGAGAATCACATCTACTTCGAAGTTGGGTCTCGCTTATTGATTTCCCGAATCCTCGTCGGCCAGTTTCCCAATTACGAAATGGTTATGCCGAAGGGAAACGATAAATCAGCAGCTTTTGATAACCTCGGTTTAAGCCATGCAGTTAGAAGAGTCGCCTTGATGGCCGACGATCGATCTCACGCGATCAAGTTTCATCTGGAAAAAGGACAGCTCGTCATCAGTTCTCAAACCGCTGAAGAAGGTGAAGCTCGCGAGACGGTAGTCACTGAATACGATGGTGACGAAGTCGAGATAGGATTCAACGCACAATACCTGCAGGACTTCCTTAATGTCATCGGCCCCGGCCAGGTTGCCTTTGAATTCAAGGACGCCAATTCCCAAGCGCAACTGCGGCCAATAGCTGAAGGCGGCTGCGATTACAAGTACGTCGTCATGCCAATGCGCTTATGATCTGAAGCCAAACCGAATTTCTAAACATCATTCCCCGGTTCGATATGCTAATCGGAATCGGCGGATTCATCCTTACGGATGCTAGAAGGAGGCCACTCTTGGACCATACAAATGAGAATTCTCACTCGAATGGGGATCCTAATCTTCCAACGTCGCAAGCAGGTTTGGGATTGAGTCCGGCAACATGGGCTGCTGCCGGCGCGCTTGGCAAATGGATAGGAACACAAGCGGCTGGCGGAATTGTCGGTGCCGCTGCCGGGAAACTGTTCAGCGCGGTCATGGACGCCATCGGGCTGGGCGGTCCGGATCTGGTAGGGAAACTCGACAAGATCAGTGATCAGTTGGTGGAGGTGCAACGTTCGCTGGATCGGCTGACCGAGATGACGACCGAGATCCTGAAGCAATTGGCCGACCTGAAGAGATTCATGGAGGAGAGCCTGGAGGTCACTACGCTGCGCACAGCCATGAGACGGATCGGAGTAGCGTATGAGGGCACCTCTGCTCCTCAAGCCTTGCTCAGCGAAGACTCCGCAGCGGCGATTTCATTGACAGATCTTCTTGAAAAACTACCTCGCATCGCCGGTATTACGAAGGAGCAGCTACAAGCCTACGCGAAGGGCTTTGCTGTGTATGTCCAGGACATGCCGACGCAAATCGACACTATTTGCGACGTTGTCGCCGTGTCGGCCATGGGGCAGGATTCACTGCTTACGCACTGGGCCACAGGGTTGGCGCAACGTGTGAACGCAAAGAAGATTGACCGGGAGGCGGCATATCTGGTTCTCGAAGGTTACTTCCTGCAGGCCGTTTCGGTTCAACTGAAAGGTGTCAGCATTCATTGTGTCGCCTTGGGCACAGACACGTCGCTCGGTCCACAGCTCATCCGCAACTATCTCGGGGATACGTTTGCCAAGCAGATGGCGAAACAAACCTCGGCATTCGTCGAGGCGGTCGAACTTCTATTGTGTCTGACACTGGCTCCAACGATGCCCACCAGCCTGCAGAACGGGCTGGGGGAACGCGAGTTTCCGAGAATTGTCGATGAGCTACTGCTCCGCGCTGATCTGATCGCAGCAGCGCTGAACCTGGTCGGACACAAACCGGATTCAGCGGGCAAACTCTCGCCATCGATCCAAGCGGCGATCCAGGGGATTTATGGCCGCGCTTTGCTGAGACCTTCTGACCTGAACAACGGCAAGCCGCCCTCAATCGCACCCACGGGTTATAGCCCGGCAACCGGCACGGCCGTACGCAAGCTGGCTTTTGCCTGTCTTGACCTGGTTGAATCAGGAGGACGCGCAGTGCTTTCAGACGCGGCTTCTTCGGCCGCCACGGTGGCGCACTATTTCTGGCCATTCCCCTCGCCGGAACCCACGGCAGGTAAGGAGATCGATGGCAGCCTGCGCGGCGGGGTCACGCCGGCGCGCTATCCCGTTTTTGGTTCGGATGAGCCGTCGGTCCTTGCTGCCAGTGTATTCGACGTGAGCAGGCTGTATCGCGGTCTTCAGACGGGAGCGCAGAAGTCTTATAACTTCAGCAAGTTTCCGGGCGGCAACAATGACCTGGGCTATTACAACGAGCAGTGCAACCCCCACCATCATGCGCTGACGAACGACAGGGGAGACTCTTTCGATACCTTCTTCAACGTCGTGCACATCTACCGGCTGAACACTGTGCAGCACAGTTATGTGGTGCACCCGCTGTTTACCTACTCCGGCGGCGCGGCGAAGGTGCGGGTCACCGCTCACATCGCTTCGATCGTGAGCCGCGAACCGCGAAAGGATGGACAGGGCGGGACCGCTTTCGCTCAACGCTACGAAGTGCTGAGCCATTTGAAATTGCGGCGCAAGAATGGATGGGAAAAGGAATTCTATAACTCAGTCCTCTCGTTCGGAAGTGAACGTCCGCTCAGCCTGAACGAGGGGGGTGGCGGTTGGCACGATTTTTATAAACCCTGGAGCGCCAGGCTCGACGGGTTCTTTTCAGTCGATTTCGACCTCGAAGCCGGAGATTATGAACTGCTCCTGGATAACGAGGTAAATTTCGCGGAGTCGCCAAAGCGGTATGAGGGATGGCAAAGTTCCTCGCTCGCGTTCTATCTCCACGGCCTCTCAATTGAAAGGGTGTGAGCCAAAGTTTCAGACTCTGTTTTGGTCCATCAGAATTCGCGGGAGCGTCGCAGCGGCGCTCCTTTTCGTTTGTGCAGGCAAACAGCTTAATGCATAGCGATATGTTAAAATTCCTGCATGATCCTCCGCTCCGTTGAGGCCCAGGGCTTTCGCAATTTGGCCGGTAAAAACGTTTGGGGAGATGGTCTCAACATCCTCTACGGGAATAACGGACAGGGCAAAACCAACTGGCTGGAAGCGATTTATCTTCTCGCTCATACCAAGTCTTTCCGCACTTCCAAACTTCACGAAGCGATTCAGTTTGGTTCTGACGCTGCTTATCTGCGGGCCGAAGTCGCGCAGAATGAAAGCATCACGCGCGAGCTTCAGATTAGCCTGCAGGGCAAGAACAAAATCATTTCGATCAACGGCAAGCGCGAGCCCATTTCGCGTTATGCAGGGCAACTACACACGGTGGCGTTCACCAGCGACGAGCTGGACGTAGTTCGTGGCGTACCCGATGCGCGACGCAAGTTTCTCGATCGCGGAGTGGTTTCACTTCATCCGGGCTACGCGCAAACCCTGGCCGATTACAATCGCGTAATCAGGCAAAAGAACCGGCTCCTGCAGGACGCGCTCGACGGCAGGTTGAGACAGGCGGAAGCGCTCGATGCGCTCCGGCCATGGAATGATCAACTTGCTGATCTGAGTTTTCAGATTCATCGATCGAGGTCCGAATATGTCGACAAGCTGAACGAAGCACTGGACCACACGCTCTTCGGCGACAACGTCTCAATCCGGTATCGCTCGTCGCTCGAGGGCCGCGGAGATTTAGCGGATTACCAGACACTGATGGTAGAGCGTTTGCAGTTTCGTCTGCCGGCCGAAATGGCGGCCGGAACTTCGCTGATCGGACCCCATCGTGACGACCTGGAGATACTCTTTGCCGGCCGCGATTTGCGTGCTTTTGGGAGCTCGGGCCAACAGCGTAGCGCATTGATAACACTTGATTTAGCGGCGATTTCAGTGTATTATTCAGGGCATAAAGATTACCCGGTTTTCCTCATCGATGACGTGGATGCGGAACTGGACGAAAAGCGAATTAGTTTCCTGCTGGAATACCTGGACGGACGCACCCAAACCTTCGTCACGACTTCGAAGGAAAGTCACCTGCAGCAGTTTTTGCCAAGAGCAAATACGTACCTGGTTGAAGCTGGAAGTGTGACGAATACCGGGTTAAGAAATGGAACGATCATGACGTCGGCGACGGCAGCAAACAGTTAAGCAATACATTCAAGAGCATCACAAGCAAGAGATAGGTTTTCGCAGTGTGAGTTTGGAATAGGAGATAGTTTTGGCAACAGCAACATCGGGAGCAAAGAAGAGATCCGACGCATACGATTCGTCGTCCATCGCCGTACTTGAAGGACGCGAGGCCGTACGTAAGCGGCCAGCGATGTATATCGGCTCGACGGGCGAGTTAGGTCTGCATCACCTGGTTTATGAGGTAGTAGACAATTCGATTGACGAAGCGCTGGTTGGTTACTGCGATACGATCGAAGTGATGATTCATCTGGATAATTCCATCACCGTGATCGATAACGGCCGCGGCATTCCAGTTGACGAGATGAAGAAGGAGCGAAAGTCCGCCGCTGAAGTGGTCATGACCAAGCTGCACGCCGGTGGCAAGTTCGACTCCAACGCTTACAAAGTTTCGGGCGGACTACACGGCGTCGGCGTATCGTGCGTAAACTTTCTTTCTGAAACGCTGCATCTGGAAATTTGGCGGGACGGCAAAACCTACGAGCAGGAATACGTCCGCGGCATTCCGACCACCAAGCTTGATGGTAATAAACCGAGCGGCAAGACGCGGAAGCGCGGTACGAAAATCACATTCAAGCCGGATTCCGAGATTTTCGATCACACGGTATTCAGTTTTGATAAGTTGTCTGAGCGCTTGCGGGAAAAGGCGTTTCTCAACAAGGGCATCCGCATAACGATTCGCGACGAACGCGAAGAGCCGGAAAAGTCGCACGAGTTTTACTATCGCGGCGGAATCGCCGAGTTTGTGAAACACCTCAATAAAGCCAAGAGCGCATTACACGACAAGCCGATTTATTTCGAGCGCGAGAGCGATGTGCTGGCGATCGAGGTGGCCATCCAATACAACGACGGCTACGACGAAAAGGTCTACTCCTTCGCGAACAATATCAACACGGTGGATGGTGGCACGCACCTCTCGGGTTTTCGTTCGGCCTTCACCCGCACCGTAAATGCCTATGCGCAATCGTCAGGGCTGGCGAAAAACTTCAAAGGTTCATTGACGGGCGATGACGTTCGGGAAGGGCTGGTCGCCGTGATCTCGGTGAAACTGCCTCAACCACAGTTTGAGGGCCAGACGAAGGGCAAGCTGAATTCTGACGTGAAGGGCGCGGTCGAGTCTTTTCTGAACGATAAGCTGACTGAGTATTTGGAACAGAATCCGACTGTGGCGCGCAAAATTGTCGGCAAGGCCCTGGATGCCGCCCGGGCGCGCGAAGCTGCGCGTAAGGCGCGAGAGATTGTCCGTAAAGGCGCTTTTGGCTCGACGATGTTGCCGGGAAAACTGGCCGACTGTCAGGAAACCGATCCGACCAAGTCCGAAATTTATATCGTCGAGGGCGACTCGGCCGGCGGCTCAGCCAAACAGGGACGCGACCGGAAGAACCAGGCAATTCTGCCGCTGAAGGGAAAGATCCTGAACGTGGAGAAAGCCCGCTTCGACAAGATGCTCGGCCATAGCGAAATCAAATCGCTGATCATGGCGTTGGGAACAGGCATCGGCAAAGAGGATTTCGATTTAACCAAGCTGCGCTATCACAAAATCATTTTGATGACCGATGCGGATGTCGACGGCTCTCACATTCGCACGCTGCTGCTGACGTTTTTCTATCGCCAGATGCGCGAGCTGGTGGAAAACGGCTATGTCTACATCGCGCAGCCGCCGCTCTTCAAAGTTAAGCGTGGCAAGAAAGAAGAGTACATCAAAGACGACACCGCCATGATCAAGTACCTCATGCGCCAGGCGACCAACGACATGAAGGTACAGTCCGCCGGCAAGAAGACTGTGACGGAAGGCAAGGACTTGGCGCAGGCCCTGGAGAAGATGGTCGACTTCAAACGCTATTGCGAGAAGACCACGCGCAGGTTGGGCGGCGATTTCCATCTGCTCGATGCTTTGCTCAAAGCCTTCGGCGGAAAACGCGGCGTCCTGCGGAAGGAAGGCGCAACTCTCCGGGGGATATTCCAGGACGGAGATTTGATGGGGAGTGTCGAATCAGTGCTGGACAAGGAAGGATTCAAGACGGATCTAACTCCGGATGAGGAACATGGCTTGTGGGAGATTCAGACGGAAACCGGTACCGGTATCAACGTAATCGTTGACTGGGATTTTGCCAGCCACGTGGAATTCCAAAAGGCGATTGAGCTTTTCATTAGTCTCGAGGATGAGTTGGCCGCGCCGTTCGTCGCCGGTGAGAATGGAACCAGCGAACAGATTCCTACGCGCGAAGCCTTGCTGGAACGCGTTTTGGCCGCTGCCAAAAAAGACCTCTCGATCCAGCGTTATAAGGGCTTGGGCGAGATGAATCCCGAACAGCTCTGGGAAACGACGATGAATCCGGACAAGCGAACGCTATTGCAAGTCGGGGTGGATGACGCCGTCGAGACTGACTTGATGTTCACTGTGTTGATGGGAGATTCGGTCGAGCCGCGGCGCCGGTTCATCGAAGACAACGCACTGGATGTGAGAAACCTCGACGTGTAGCCCCCTGATCGTTATGCAAGCTTTCAGCACCGCCTGCGGTAGCGGGCGGTCCAGCCGATTGCGGATTAGGGATTTCAGACTGCGGAGTGAGAGAACTGAGTCATAAGTCGAATCCGAAATCCGCATTCCGCAGTCGACGGGCCCGCCCGCTGCCGCAGGCGGTTCTGACTTCCTACGAGCCCGCGATTGCCACGCCTTAGTAACCCTGTTCGTAATACCTGGTAGCCAGAAAGCGCCAGAGTCTCAGTTCGGCGCCTTCTGGTATTCCCGCTTTGCTGGCTGCAATCCGTACCTGCTTCTCCGCGGTATCGACGCCTCTCAGATTAGGCAACAGTAATCCCCTGTGAGCGCCGTCGCGATCTTCAACGATGACGCCGTAAAGTTCCGGATCCAGATCGCTGATGGTTGCTGCCTCAGGCGGCGACAGCACATCGACTGAGTACTTCAGATTCGCCAACTCGCTGATTTCGATCGGCGGAAAACGCGGATCGCGCGTGGCGGCGCTGATGGCGTTCGCGATCAGTTCCTCAGCCAGGGAGTCCTTCGTTGGTTCGGTTGTGCCGATGCAGCCGCGCAACTCTCCGTCGCGGGTTTTGATGGATACGAAGCAAGCGGCCAGCTGGGCCAGATCTCCGGAAGGTTCCCGAAGATCCATGACCTCGTTCTTTCTGACCCATGTTTCTACGATCAGCCGAGCCAGGGCGGGCAGATCAGCAACTGCTGAAGACTCTGGTTCAGACCGATCGATTTTCGGGGCCGCGTTTTCTGTTACGCGAAGCGTCGAAATCGCTGAAACCAACTGGGCCACAACATAGCCAACACCGAATGGGGCTTCATAACTAAGAACCTCGGGCGCGGGCGCGAGCCCGTCGGCGGCGCCAAAAGCGACCAGCATCGAACGATAACCGCATTCCCCGGCCAGCCGGCGCAAATCCTGGTCGATCTCGATGACGCGCTCGGGTGTCCCGCTCCGTAACGCTGAAATCACCTCTTCATCAAATCGATGGGCGTTCTTGTTGTAGCCGGCGGGGGCGCCAAGCTTGAGACGGTGGCTCAAATCGCCGCTGGCGATGAAGGCGACCCGGCTGCCCACTGAATCCACCGCTTTGCGAATGGATTTTCCGAACTGAACGTGGTCTTCATTGGGAAGAAAGTTATAGCCCAGGGCGATTACTCGGCCGGTCCAGCCATTCCGTTGTAGAAAGTAAAGCGGAACGGCTATCCCGTGATCGAGGGGCTCCGAATCTACCAGGCGAATCAGATGGTTTTGCTCAGAAGCGAAGGTAGCGATGGCAGCTAACAGCGCCTGATTGACCTCTGCTTCGACTGTGACCTGGGGTGCGCGAAAATTAGCGAAGTCGCCGTAGAGGTGCGGGCCCTGGTAAGCCACGAAGGCCTTGGATTCCAGCGGTGCGTGCGGCGAAATCAGGATAATGGTTTCGGCGCCGCTAGCAATAACGCGGGAGGTCAGTTCCGCCATCGCATCAATGGATTCGCGAACCTCCGCGATGGCTTCGCGCCCAACCTCAGGAACCATGATCGGCGGATGCGGAGCAATCCCGGCAAAGACTAATGCGCTTGTCCCGTTCATAACGACACAACTCGGGGAACTGAATTTCGGCGATAGCGCATTTTATCACCGCTGGGTGAGCGCTTGAAGGGCCGGCTGGGCTTGATAAGCGCGGGCGGCAAAGTCCGATCGACGCTTATTATTGCGAACCAATATGAAGCCCTCTATCATGTGTCTTTCCCAAAGTTCTGCACTTAGGCAACTAATTCCAGGCCCGCGCGGATACCATGAACCAGTTTGATGTATTGATAGTCGGTGCCGGACCGGCCGGATCTTTTGCGGCCGAACGCCTGGCGTTGGGGGGACGGCGCGTGGCGCTCTTTGACGGCAGGCCGGCTGGGTTTCCCAAGGCTTGTGGCGGTGGTGTTACCTCGAAAGCCCTCAAGGCCTGGCCGCATTTGCTTGAAGCGGTGGGCCGGACCGTTACCGATCTGGAAATGTATTCGCCGGGCGGCAGGCGTTTGCCGCTCAAACTTGATGAGCCGTTTGCCATTTATTCCCGCAATACGTTCGACACTTTCTTGCTGGAGCGAGCCCGCGCCGCAGGCGCTCATGTCGTTTCGGAGAAAGTTTCCCCACGCAACCTTGTGCGGGGCGAAGACAGTTGGACGATTCGCACGGCAAGTGGCAGTGCGTTCCATGGAAACTGGCTGGCGGCCGCGGACGGCGCCAATAGTTCCCTCGCGAAAAAATTCACCGGCCCGCTCCCACCGGCGGAAATGGAAGTGGCGTTCGGATATCGCGCTCCGTTCCCTGAGGACAATTCAGCGCCAACCGTAGTTGCTTTCCTGCCGGGCTGGGTCGGTTACGCGTGGGCCTTCCCTCGACTGGATCACATCTCATTTGGCATCGCCACCTCGCAGGACGCGTTCGATCATGATGCCCTCGATGGGCTCTTGTGGGATTTCATGATTGCGTACTATCGCGAACGGAAAAAATCAAAGGCTGGGTCGAAAAACGGCAGGAAGCCAGTGCGCCTTTGGTCTACTGGCAAGGCGGCGGACGAAACAAATATTGACGCGAGCATCAGACAGGATCTGAAGAAAACTGTCGACCGGTATGCGGCTCGAATCCCCGGCTTGTTGCCGCGAACCTGGGACACGCGTCGCGCAAGCGGAGAAGGCTGGGCTCTTTTGGGTGACGCTGCGGGATTCGCCGATCCTGTAACCGGAGAGGGGATCTATTATGCGCTGCGTTCGGCGGAACTTTTTGCTGACGCTTACCTGGCCGGAAGAGCTGCAGATTATGAGCAGCTCTGGCGAAAAGATTTCGGGCGCGAGCTGCAGCGGGCCGCCGAAATGCGCCGCCGTTTCTACGGTAACTTTTGGGGCGCGCCGTTCACCGAAAGGATGATCGAATTTGCCCGCGGCCATCGCGGCATTCGCAAAGTTCTGGGCGAACTCGTCGCCGGCGATCAGGGCTATGTGAATTTGAAGCGCAAGCTGGCGCGGCGCGCCTTATGGCCGCTGTAACCCAAAGAGCAGGGGCAAGCCGCCCTTCCCTACTGCAAGTCTTCTCAGTTTGACTTTGATACTCAAGGCGAAGGCGATCTGGCGCGCAGTGCGAAGTTCACGGTCGGTCCGGATGGCCGGCTGGTCGACAACGGAATCACGCAGAAGAATGCTCTCGGTGGGTTTGCGATGATTTTGCCGGTGAAGGTCCTGGGAACCGGCGACGGTACCTGGGATCCGTCCGCCTGGAAAACCGACGCGTTTCATGGCAACCCGCTCAACGGGTTTGTGGCGCCATGATCGATGCTGCGTGGTGATCGGTTTTAAGGGGCGAGTCGCTGAACGCGCCAGCTTCCCTCGTTCTGCAGTTCGTACACCAGCCGGTCATGCAGCCGGCTGGGGCGTGCCTTCCAAAACTCAATTCGCTGTGGCTTAAGCCGGTAACCGCCCCAATGCTCAGGTCGCTCGACCAACCCCTCCCGGTAGGTTTCCTCGAGTTCTCTGGTGCGCTCTTCCAGGAAATCCCGGCCCTCTATGACTTCGCTTTGCGGGGAAACCCAAGCACCAATCTGACTATCGCGCGGCCGCGTTTGGAAATAGAGGTCTGATTCTTCAGCGGAAGTTCGCGTGACGGTTCCCTCAACGCGAACCTGCCGATCGTGCTGGGGCCAATAGAAAACCAAAGCCGCATGCACGTTCGCATCGAGCTCGCTCGCTTTTCGGCTGCGATAGTTCGTATAGAACACAAAGCCCTGCTCATCCACCTGCTTCAGCAGCACAACTCGCGCGGAAGGCTTACCGTCGCTGGTTGCGGTAGCCAGGGTCATCGCTTCCGGCAGTTTCAAACCATCGGCGATAGCATCATCGAACCATTTTTGAAACTGGACGAGCGGATCGGGTTCAATGAGCTGCTCGTCCAACTGCTCGCTGATAATGCGCTCTCGAATATTCATAATTAGTGGGACAGGCATTCCTGTCTGTCAGCTTATTCCTAGCTATTTAACGTCATGTTATGCGCCGCTATGCTCGGCCGGTTTAGTAAATGGCGCGAGGCGCCGTTTCAATTCCTCCGGCACCGGCACGGTTTCGAAACTATCGCGGCGCACGGAAGCGAGCACAAAGTGAGCCTCGGCCACCAGCTCCTCTTCATCCTTACGTCTTACTTCAAAGTTTAAGCGAAATGATTTGTTGCCGAACTTCGCGACAAAGACGCTGACGACCAGTAGATCGTCAAGCCGGGCCGCGCGATGAAAGTCGCACTCGAGATGCACTCTGGGCAGCCAAATATCCAGCTCGTCGAAAGCCACGCCGTAGGGCAAACCAACGGCGCGGAACAATTCGGTCTCAGCGATCTCAAAAAACCGGATGTAGGCGCCGTAAAAAATAATGCGCGCCGCATCGACATCGCCCCAGCGCACCCGCTCTTCAATATTGTATTTCCAGGATTCGTTCATCAAATTTCGCCCCCAGGGGTAGCCGCGAAGCGTACCGATCCGCGCTGGGGATGTTATCCGTTTAGAAACTCTTTTAGGATCCGGTTGAACTCTTCCGGCTGGTCCAGGTTCGATACGTGCGCCGCGTTCTCGATAATCTCCAATCTAGAATCACGCAGCTGCTGATGCATGAACTCAGCGTCACTTACGGGCCTGATGGTGTCTTCACGTCCCACGACAATCAGCACCGGTACATTCATGCTTGGCAGATCTTGAGCATAGTCGCGCCGTGCCGCCATGCCAAGTTGAGCAGCGGCAGCCGCTGGTGGCGAGGTACCTTCAATCATTTCGCGAACCCGATCCGCGACCTCCGGACGGCGCTCCAAAGTCTCGCGCGCAAGAAGCTTTGGCAATGTCTCGTCGGCAATTCCCCGCATTCCCTGGCCGAGTAAGCGCGCAGCCTGGCGCTCGCGAGCTTGTCGTTCCTGATCGTTATCCGCGGGCGCCCTGGTGCCGGCCAGCACCAGCCCGCTCACGCGATCAGGAAACGAGTGAAAGAAATCAAAGGCAACGTAACCTCCCATGGAAAGACCGCAGACCGCCACGCGTTCCAACTGGAGTTGATCCAGCAGTACCGCCACGTCGGCGGCCATTTGCTCCATCGGAGCTATTACGTCCGCCGCCTTTGATTCGCCCAGCCCGCGCAGATCCGGCGCAACGACGCGATAGCGGTCCCGCAGCGCCTCCATTTGTTCGCGCCACATCGTGCGATTGAAAGGATAGCCATGCAGCAGCAGTAGCACCGCCGGCCCGCTGCCTTCGTCTGTGAAAGCGGTAGCTACTCCATTGGTGTTTGCTGTTCGTATGGTCATGCTGATGGCCGGCCACCGGGCGGCGAGCAACTTACCAGTTTGCGTTACGGAAAAACTTTTTTCGATTCGAAGTTGAAACGTTTTGCCAGTTTATCCCATTCACCCTCGAATCGAAGCTGTGTCCTGATGCCAGCTTGAAACGAAGGGCCGGCGCTTCGCCGAAACTTAAACGAAAACTTCATTCCAGGAGGAGATAGAATCATGACCAGAACAATTTTCGCGCTGCTACTATTGTGCTTGAGCATCGCAGCCTGTGATCCGGTTGCAACCGAAACAAACACGAACGGCCCGGCAAACACAAATGCGAGCAGCCAGGCTTCTCCGGCGCCGGCCGCGAGCCCGGCAACTGAGTCAAGCCCCGTGGCCCAGCCGGCACTCAAGGCCGGTGATAAGGTGAAATTTACCAACAACGGCGCTCCGACGGTTGCCACAGTCGTCAGCGTGGACGAGAAGCTCGGCCAGGTGACTGTCAAACTGCCAGGTGAAACGAAGGACAAGACCGTCGCTATCGCAGAGGTGGTAAAGCAACAATGAACATCAATATGTCCGCCCGGTAACCATAGCCCAGTGAAACCGCCCGACGGGGTTGCCACTATGTCGCCTGCGAAAAAGATCCACGTGCTCCAACAGGAAGAGTTCGACTTGCTCCTGCAGTGGCTGGATGGCGATCCCGAGCGGGCCGGTTCAACTTACGAAAAGATTCGCTGGCGACTGATTGCCATTCTTGCATCGCGCGGTTGTCGCTTTCCCGAAGAACTGGCCGACGAAACGATCGATCGGGTGGCCCGCCGGGTGGTCGATATCCGCGACACCTACGTTGGCGACAAAGCGATCTACTTTCTGGGTGTCATGAACAACGTCCATCATGAGTATCTGAAGCGGCCAGTAGCTACCGATTTTTCTTTACCTGCTGACGACGTGGCTAAGGAACAGACCCATGCCTGTTTGGAAAAATGTCTGGCGAAGCTCAGTGCAGATTCACGACAGCTAATCGAGAGTTATTACGCGGCGAATAAGCGCGCCAAGATCGATCTGCGAAAGCGATTGGCCCAGACATTCGATATCAGTCTAAGTACTTTAAGGTTACGAGCGTTACGCATTCGAGAGAAATTACAGATTTGCATCGATCAATGCTTGGACACAGAAGCGCGGCTTTCAAACTAGGTCTCGACCAAAAAAGTGAGCAATCAACCTGAACAATTTTCCGACGAGGCTGTCCGGCGATTTTTGCTGGGCTCGTTGACGCGCGCGGAACAGACTCCATTCGAAGAAAGTCTTTTTGCCGACGAGCGACTCGCAGTTCGGGTCCGGCTCGCGGAATACGAGTTGGCAGATGACTTTGCCATGGGTTTGCTGGGCAAGGCCGAGCGTGAACAGTTCCAGGCAAAGTTCCTGGTCACGGCCGAGCGCCGGCAGAAGTTAAGAGTTTCTGAACCGTTGCATGCTCGCTTCGCCTCGACAAGTTCAATGGCTCTTCCTCGCCCGACAATCGGCGAGAGGCTGCAACGTCTGTTAGGCCTTAATCAAGCTGGATGGAAGCTCGCACTGAGCGCCGTGATAATTGCGCTATTGGCGGGAACGGTATGGGTACTCTGGCGAAAACCACAGGTGCGCGGACAGTTGATTACGCAGGGCCGAAAGCTAATTCCTCGGCGCCGTGTGCTTCCAGCGCCAAAGCCAGATTCTAATCGGCAGGAAGCGCACCACCCCAACGGGTCACAGCCGCCGGTGGGGGGGAACTCACAACCACCTAACACGGCAGCCGGGTCGCCCGTGGTTAACATTATTCTGCTTCCTGAGAGTGTTTACGATCGCGACAAGACAAACCACGTCACGCTGCCTGAAGTTGATAGTTTGTTCCACGCGCAACTCGTACTGGAAAGAAACCGGGCGGGAACCTTTCGGATCGAGATCCTCACGATGGCAGGCCAGGCGATTTTCACTGAAGCAAAGAGCACCTCCGCGGATGGAACCGCAGCGGTCGACTTGAATGTTCCGGGTCGCGTACTGAAGCCGGGTGATTATCAGATCAAGCTAATGCGCACGACGCATGGAATCGAAGAGGTCGCGGCTACATACTACCTACGAGTGGAATAGGTCCTCATCACTTATAGCGAAGCTCTTTGGAGTGCGCTGACCTGTCAGCGCTTTCTTGTCGCTTCCTGGTTTGATTTTGCTACGCCTCATTGAAGGCGCTTTCGGTGTTTACTTTACTTTGCTGGTGCGGCGGCGCATGAAATCAATCAGCACAAACTGCGACAGATTTCCGGGATTTGCGAAATAGGCTTTCCCATTCGTCATGGCGGTCATTTCTTTCACGAACTCGACCAGGTAATAGTCGCTGGCCAGCATGAACGTGTTAATCATGATCCCGGCTTTGCGACAACCCTGCACCTCTTTGAACGTTTGATCCATCACGAAGGGATCGCCGCCCATCGAATTCTTGTAAAGCCGCCTAGTTGGGACCGCAGACATCCCGTCTGCTGTTTTCCCTTTCCTCATTCCTCCTGCTGCAGATAACGCAATGTTCTCTCCTTCCACGAAGCACGCCGTCGGCTTGCCGTCAGTAACCATCACGATCTGCTTCATCTCTTTCCGCTGCGCCTGCAGCAGGCGTCGCGCGAGCCGCAGGCCTTCGGCAGTATTTGTGTGATACGGCCCGACCTGTGTAGTTGCCAGTTTGGCCAGCGCCAACTCTTCAGCGCTGTCGTGGAAAAGCACTATCTTCAAAGAGTCGCCGGGATACTGCGTGCGAATCAGATGGGCCAGCGCCAGGGCAACCTTTTTGGCAGGAGTGAACCGATCTTCGCCGTAAAGAATCATTGAGTGAGAACAGTCAAGCATTACCACCGTCGCGCATGACGATTGATAGTCGCATCGGTGCACGTGCAGATCCTTGTATTCGAGATTGAGCGGCACCTGCAAACCTTCGCGTTGAATGGCCGACAACAGCGTAGTGTTTACATCGAGGTTAACCGTGTCGCCGAATTCATAAGGCTTGCTGGCGGCAGCGGCTTCGACACCCGTCGCCAGATGCGCGGTATCGTGGCGTCCCATTGAACTTTTTCCCATGCTGCCCAGCAAATTGCGTAGCGTCTTGTAGCCCAGAAAATCGAGGCCCTTTTCCGTCACTTCAAACTTCACATTGCGCGGCAACGGTTCGGAGATTTCTCCCTGGCCGTGCGTTTGGGGTTGACGGCGTTGGGACTCAGGCTCTTCATGCAAAGTGAGGTAGCCTTCTTCGACCAGGCGCTCAATGAGTTGATTGAGCAACTCCTCCAGCAAAGAACCCTTGTACTGGCTTTCGTTGTCGGCCAGCATTTGCTTGATCTGTTGCTCGTCCAACAGGCCTTGCTCCATCAGTGCTTCGAGGAGGGCGCGGCGCAACGCGTCGAGCGAAGTGTCCTGCGGCGTGCGCTGGCGCGTCCAATAGTAATCGTCGTCGTATCCCGATTGCAGGAGGGAGTCAGACAAAGAATCCATCAGGTCCCCGAGGTTAATCCCGGAGACGTCGAAGCCTTTGAATTTTGAGTAGCGAGTAAACTTCATTTTAGATTAGCCACAGATACACACAGATAGACACAAATCAGATAGAAACCAATTGGAGCCTGGTGTTATTCATGCGAACCGTCCGCGAGCAGTAAATCAATTGGTGTTGACGTTGGTTTTCCTCGCAGTGACTTCCGTGGGTTATCGAAGATTAGCCTTTTGAATTCCGGCTTAAGGCCAAAGTTAAGGAGCAGGCCGATCTCGATCTCAGTCGCGCGCAGGTAATTGAGAAGTTGCGCTTGGTGAGAAGGATCTATTGCGCGTGCAGCTTTTAGCTCCAGCAAAACACAGCCCTCTACCAGAACATCCGCACTGAACGCTCCTACCTCGTGTCCCCGAAACCAAACCGGGATTTCTATTTGCCTCTGAACGCTAAGGCCCAAAGAGCTGAGGGCGACCTCCAGCGATTTTTCATAAACTGACTCGAGAAAGCCGTGACCTAACTCATTGTAAACTTCGTAAAAGACGCCAATGATTTTTTCGGTAATCTCTTTATGCTTAAATCTGTTTTTATCCGTGTTCATCTGTGGCCAAAATCGACTTAGCTGTACTTCCCCGTCTCCGTCAAATCGTCATAAATCATCCCGCGCCTGTCCTTCCGCGCTTTGGTTACGGCGGTGTAACCGCCTTCCTCGTTGCGGCTGATCTTGTTCTCAGCGTACAGGCCCTCCAGCACGAACTCGCACGCGGACACGGTTTGCGCATCGTCCTTGCGTTTGAAATCAAAAGGAATCAGCGCGGTATCGATTAACTCCGGAACGGTGTCAAGCAGCGTCATACATTCGGACGCCGCTGCGGTGTCGGCCAGGCGCAAGTTGTTTCCTTCGTCGAACCAGCGAATCGTGTTCGCGAAGTCTATGCCGACAAAGTAGCCTTCAAAGATTTCCCCGGCCGCCCGCTTGATCAAATCTTTGGCAATACGATTGGCGCCAATCTGCTCGCCCTCATATTCCAACTCCATCTTTCCCGTCATCGAAGGGACCGCGGCGTAAATGTCCGAGATGCGCGGCACGATCGCTTCTTCGCCGGTCAGCAACGCACGACGCTCAGCGTTTGAGACGACCGATTCGATCACCGTAATTGGCAGTCGTTGTGAAACTCCCGAATGCTTGTCGATGCGCTGATCATCGCGCGCTTCAAAAGCGATTTGCTCCACCGTCTCGCGAATGAATTCAGGGATTTGCAGCGCGGTCGATTCATCACCAATTGCGCCACGATCGAGCCATGCTTCCTGGCGCGTGATCTCGACTCCCAACGGCACTTCGGCCGGGTAATGCGTGGTGATTTCAGCACCGATGCGATCTTTCAATGGGCTGATTATTTTGCCACGCGCGGTGTAGTCCTCAGGGTTTGCCGAAAACACCAGCATGACATCAAGCGGCAAACGCACGGGATAACCCTTTATCTGCACGTCGCCCTCCTGCATGATGTTGAAAAGACCAACCTGAATCTTGCCGGCGAGATCGGGCAGTTCATTGATGGCAAAAATGCCGCGATTTGCGCGCGGCAAGAGTCCGTAGTGAATCGTTAATTCATCGCTCAGCAAGTGCCCGCCCTTGGCGGCTTTAATTGGATCGACGTCCCCGATGATGTCGGCGATAGTCACGTCGGGGGTGGCCAATTTTTCTACAAAGCGCGCGTCGCGATCGATCCATTCAATCGCCATGGCATCGCCGTTCAGCTCGATCATGTGACGGCCGTAGGCGGAAATCGGATGAAACGGATCGTCATTCACTTCTGAGCCGGCAATGACTGGAATGCGTTCGTCGAGCAACAGAGCGAGTTGGCGGATGATCCGGCTCTTCGCCTGCCCGCGCAGTCCCAGCAGAATTAGATTGTGGCGAGCCAGGATAGCGTTCACGAGTTGAGGGATCACAGTCTCCTCGTAACCGAGGATTCCCGGAAAGAGTTTTTCCCGTGCTTGCAGCTTGCGAATCAGGTTCGCGCGCATCTCGTCTTTGACTGAGAGACTGCGGTAGCCACTCGCTTTGAGTTCGGCGAAAGTCCTTGCGTGTTCCATGTTTGTTTTATTCAGTTCTGATTCGGATTTATTAAGATTCTAACCGCAAAGCAGTGAAAAGGGCAGTAGCCCGAATGTAAAGGAGGCTTCCCTGTGCGGTGATAAGCCCTCCTTAACTGCGCGGCTCGTTAAGCGGCAGCGTAGTTGTCCTGCGAATCGCGGATTACCAATCCATCGTCCTGCAGTTTCTCCAGGTGGGCCAACACCGCCCGCTCAGCCAGGCCATAAGCTTTAGGTGAGACGTCGGTGTAAACTCGCGCCACCATTTCCGCGGGCGTCACGCAACCTGCGCGCACTGCCGCCAAAATGTTTTGCTCGCGCTCCAGCCGGTGCGTGATGTATTCGTCCAGTTTAGCTTCCGGATTCGCCATCGCCGGGCCGTGACCGCCAAAGAGAACACCAAGATGCGGCAGGGCACGCATGCGCTGCAGTGAATTCAGGTAATCACGCACATTGCCTTCGGGCGGATCTATCAACACAGAGCCCAGACCGACGACGTTATCACCGGTTATCAAAGTCCCGGTGCGTGCTTCATAAAAACAAAGGTGGCCGCGCGCGTGTCCCGGCGTGTGCATTGCGCGCAACCCAATCTCTGGCGTGCCCGCGAGCGTTATCACTTCGTCATCGACAATCAAACGATTTACCAAAATGTCTGGGCCCAGTGCTTCGGCCGTCAGTTGATGCGCGGCTACCGTTACGTCGCCGCCCAGGTGATTCCGCAGGGCGTTGACGCCGCCCACGTGATCAGGATGAAGATGCGTGAGCACGATTTCGCGCACCGTTCGTCCCGCGGCAAGCAAATTGTCGATACTCGCGGCCAGCGCTGTTTGTTCCTCCGCATAGGGCGAGCCGGGATCGATAATCAGAAGTTCACCCGAGGAGTAAATTAGATAACAATTGGTGTGCGTTGCCGGTGGCCGCGTAGGCGTGCGCACGGGAAAACAGATGTAGTTTGGGAGAAATTCAATTTCCCTCGTCGGCTCACCATGCGCATTAGGGCTGGAAAGAAATCGTGTGACGGTTTCATCCGTTAGCCCGGCCGCTAAAGTTCGCAGCGCATGCAGCACCGGCGGGACCAGCAGGACTTCCGCACGTTCCCAGCATGCGGCCGCTTCGCGCGCAAAAACCCACTCGCCTGATTCCAGTTCGGCATCGCCAGTCACGCTCGCATCCTGTTTGCGCGGACAGTTCGCTAAAAAGAACCAGGTGTCGAAACGCTTCGCGCTGAAGGGTGGCGTCACCCAGCGGCCTACGAAAGTAAAGTCATCAGCATCCAGCCGCAGATCGTAATGACGCAAGAGGGCCGGCCATGACATGCGGCCGGACTCAAGATCGTCCAGCAACGACGCCCGCTGTCCTTTGGTGAGGGTCTCGACCCCGCGAGCTAACAGCACACCCGTCTCTTCAAATAACTCACGCGCGCCACAACTGATTGCGGCCGCCCGCTCAACCTCAACGCAATTAGCCACCTCTACTTCCGCATCCGGCGGATCCATCTTGCCGCCCGGAAACGCGTGATAACCGCCCAGGAAAGCGAGCTTTTCACTGCGTCGCACCCAGAAGACTTCCGGGTTTGTGGGATCGGTGTTGTGACGCAGAAGGATTACAGCCGCGGCGTCTTTGGGAACAACGCCAGCGATAGGCAAGTTTTCAGTTGGTTTGCTCAATGGATTAGCCGAGCGCGGCTATGCCGCCTGATGTGCGGAAAGGCTCTGCCCTTTCCGTAATTGCAAATAAAAAGTGGCTTCGCCATGGACGAAGGCGGAGCCAGAACAAGTAGAAACAACAACGGAAAGGCCCAGCCCTTTCCGCACATCAGGCGGCAGAGCCTAGTTATCCCATCATTATCACAGACTGAAGTCTGTGCCAGCTAAATCCAAAAATCGCGCGTGAAGCTTGTCGCCTTCAGGCTAGCTGTTGCTGATCGTTTGCGCGCAGCTAATCCAAATCCGTGCAGTTGTTGCAGCGTTCGTGACGGCAGGCAGGATCATTGCATACCCATTTATCGTGGTGGTTCTCATGGCGACATTTGCAACACCGCCAGCTTTTATTTGGGTTTACTTCCACCGTTACGCTTCCGGTTTTATCTGTCTGCATTATCGTTCCTCCTCGTTTACGCCGGCTGAAGCCGGCGACAAAAAGAATCTAAAGCGCTCGTCCGTAGGCCCTCTAACCGCTCGTCTAAACCAACCGATCCCGCGCGTCAGAAGCGGTCTTTCGCGAACCCCTTCGGGATTGAGCGGTTGACGTTTGATGCACCCTAGTCCTCTTTGCTATCAGACGAGCTAGAATCTGAGTCGCTAGAGAGCGCCCCGCCTGTCATCACGTCGATAGTCGTGTCGATAGTATCGCCAAAGAAATCTGATTCGGGCTGAGTCGTGGATTCACTATGACCTGTAAAGTTGCCTTCGGAATCATAGTGGTCAGTGCTTGTTGTTGTGGCTTTGTCATCACCCATTTTCGTACTCCTTTAAATCAAGAACCACCCCGTTGAGAGACTGTTTGTATCGGTCTGATTCGAGAAACCGGACAACACATAGATGGGCAAGAAGAATGCCAGCGGCTACTAATTGAATTTCAGGGGTTTGATCAACGCAAATGCCGGTTGAGGAGATCTTATCGTCGTTTAAGCATAAACAAGATCGCAAAATCTCATGCCTGACCAAAGTTTCGAATTTAGGACAACTTTTTAATCAGCAGCCAAAGGAAAGCGGTCAATAGTGCCGCGTGGCTGACTATTAGATAAATTAACAGCCCCGCTTGGGTGAACCTAGGGGCTTCGGCTGAGAATGTTCCTGCTTGCACGTTAGCAACCGCTGGACCCGGTGTCCATGTAGCTTCAGTCTTCCCAACTAGCGGGACTTGCTGTCGAAAAACGGATTCGATTTGGCGCTTAAGGAGTTCGAGGCTCTCGATAAAGTTCTTCCACCTTGAGACGACATAATAGGTTGAAGCAATAATGATTAGAATCTCAACGCTACCTCTGCCTATTGTCATACTCCTAACTTCAAACTCAGGACCAAGCGTTTGTTTGACCATTACGTCCATTTCTTCCTTCATGCGACGCTGGCGTTCCATGATGATGCCAATCAGGTCTGAGTCATTCTCTGACGAGAGGACTACGCGGAAGTAGGCAACGTCGCCTACTAATACCGGCTGCGGTTCCCTTGAGTTGAAGATGCGCACGTGAGAGCACTCCGTGAAGACGGCTGTCAGAACGCGCGGAGTCTAACACTCTTGGAGGCTTGAAACCGGAAGAAAACCGGCTCGGGCCTGCGATTTTGGATTCTTGAGCAGTGCGTAGCGCACAACAGCATAGAGCCTGGGGCGTAAGCCTAGGATCGAATGGCCAACAACAATTAAGTCCGCCGAGCGGCGCGCCTTCCGTGATTATCTATGGAAAATGGCAACGTGCCGTTCGCGTTATTGCGGTTGTGGTATCTGGGATTGAGTGAGAGATCGAGTTGCTGGATGCGGTAATTGTCTAAAACGGACGGCATGAAGTTTTCGCTTCGGACAGGTACAAAGAGTTAAAGGACACTAAAGACTTTTGAGATGTGAGAAAACGGTCGTCTTCAGGAGTCGCCTTGCCTTCTTCTGAAGAGCTAGACTCAGAGATTCCTTATTGAGACATAACTAAAGCTACTTGCCTCTGTATGAAAGTGGTGAAGTGTGTCGATCCACTTGTTAGCGTTATGATTCCCGCTAATTCTAAGGAGGAACGAGTCATGTTTAATGACAACGTCACAAAACAGGTTGAATCCCTGAATCACTACATTTCGCTGTTCCGGGACCTAACCCTCGGCGTTACCATCGCTTTGACTTGTGTGATTGCTTACTTCGGAGGCGACCCGACGAAGTTAACCGTTCTTGATTGGACGAAGTTAGTGTCGGCCGCATCTTTGGTGGTCGTAGCTCCAGTGGGGGTTTTCTTCTTGGTCAAGTTTATCCTGACGTTTTATCACTGGGTCCTAGGCCTCTTACAGACCAAACTTGAGGCAAAGTTTACAGGATTGTTTTCAGGTCACCCGAAGCTCAAAAACTTTTTCGATGAAGGAAATAAGATCTTAAAGACTTACAGCGATTTTATCGTTAAGGCTTACCCTTATCTCTACGCGATGGTTAGTCTGGCTTTTGCAGTGGCAGTGTTTTACAAACTTCTCTTGAAATATATTCCGAGTTAACTAAACCGAGAGCCCTGGTACCCGAGAGTATCAGGTTCGCATCACAAAAACGACTGCCAGTATCTTAGGGCCAGCGAAATCGCTCGCCATCACCGCCGGTCCATGGGTCGCCGCGCATGTGGTAACCGCCCTCTTCCCAGTATCCCGGCTGATCCTGCTCCAGGAAACGAACACCCTTGATCCACTTGGCCGACTTCCACGCGTAAAGCTGCGGCACGATCAGACGCACTGGCCCGCCGTGATCGGGCGGAATCGGCTCGCCGTCGTGCGACCACGCAAAGAGAGAGTCTTCGTTTAAAAAGAATTCGATGGGAATGTTCGTAGTCCAACCGGAGTCATAGCCGAACGCGAGCACAAACTTTGCCTCCGGTTTTACCCCGGCGATTTTTGCTAACTCGCGCGCGGGCACGCCGCCCCAAACGTTATCCAGTCGCGACCAGCGCGTGACGCAATGAAAATCTGCGTAGACTTTTACGGCGGGTAGTTGCATGAATTCATCGAGGGACCAACTCTGTGGATGCGAGACGGCGCCGTCAACTTCGAATTTCCAGGTAGCGAGGTCGATTTGCGGCGTGCCGTGAGCGTCCAGCACGGGCCACTTTTTCGTGCGAGTCTGGCCGGGGGGAATGCGATTGGGCAGCCGCGTGTTCGGGCTGATGATCACATCCGGATCGCCGATCTCCTCCGGCTGACGTGGAGCTTCGGTCTGGTACTTCGGATCCTTGATGATCTGGTTGAGAAAACTCACGGCTGATTTGAACGCAAATTCTTAACCGTAGTAATGGTTGCGGACTCGATACTGCCACTTCAGGAAAACATCCGCCAGGCCGCGTTTTTGGGTCGCATCCAGATGTTTAGTGGGCATCTTATGAATGTAATTATCGGTAACACCTTCATCGAAAACGCCGCCCGAGATGCCGTCTTCCTTGAAAACCAGTAAGGGAAGATTCATTCCGAAAAGGATACCGGCTTCGAGATGATTCCACGATGTGGGCATAGATACGTTTCGCATGGTTCCCTGTTTCCGGGGAATGCCTCGCTTTACCAGAACGGACTTGGCGAAACTTTGCTCGAATCCGAGGATGATTCCGCCGGAGCAGTGTTTGGCGATTACATAGACTTCCCGCAACGGGGATTCGGTAGGGTAGTCGGAGCGGCCCAACGCGCGTGGCTCCAACTGCATCCGTTTCAGCTCGGAAAGAATGATGTTGCGTGCGCTCTCCTGTTTTCGGTTTAGCGCGGTGGGGCACGAGACAAAGATCGGGATTCGCATGGCCTTAGTCCCTTTCGATTTGGAGGTTGTGCTTTGAGTGCTCGCTTAACCTGTTCTCCCCCGGCTGGCTCTTATCATGAAAGTCGGCGAGGCCTTCCTTAATTTCAACTTTTGCTTTGAGGCGGCGGTCCTTGCGGGCAGCAGCTTTGATCGCTTCGGTAAAATCCCAGTGGTCCATGTTGGAATGCCCGCGCTTTCCACCCTGGCCCGCATTCGTTTTGCCCTTAGCAATTGCCATAGTAACGGCCCGCCCGCTACCGCAGGCGGTTCTGACATTAAGGCGCTAGAAGCTCTCCGATCACTTTGTCCGCGTCAAAGCTGCGGGAATCAGGAAAGATCACGCGCCCGCCGGTTTCCTTCGTCAACTTTCTGAGCAGGTTTTCCGCTTTGTCCTTTTTGCCTTTGCTGCCGAAGGCGCCGCTTAATTCCCTGGTCAGGCCAATCGCGAAGACTTTTGTACCCTTTGCCTGCAAGTCCTTGATTAGCTCACTCTCTTTGATCCGGCTTTCGCGATCTTCTCCATCGGTAATCAAAACAATAATGCCGTGTGAGAATGTATCCTTCTCGGCAGTGACCTTTGCGTTGACGTTTTGAGCCATGGAGTTAATCGCATCCAGCAACGTCGTCTGTCCGCCCAGCACAAAGATATCGTCGATAAAGTTTTCGAGCGCGGGCGCGTTATCGCTCCATTCGCTGCCGCTGCTGACCAGAGCCAACGGGTTCCGCCGGTCGCCGCCACTCTCAAAATTGAAGACGGAAACAGATCCTCTTTGCGCGCCATGTCGCGCGACTGCTCGACCCAATTCGAGAACTTGATCGAGTTGAGATCGAAGCGAGCCGGTATTGTCGATCAGAATTCCGTAAGCGGTTTTCTTATCAGTTTGGCTATAGGCCAAGCTGGCCGAGGACAAGATCAAAAACAGCGCTGTTAAGAAAAACCTACCACCCATTGCCGTCCCCCTGGATTGTGACTGGCGAGCTAATGTTTGCCCGTTAACTATTTCTTCGAACTTCGTTCTGCCAGGTCCATCAATTCTTCGGGCATCCACTTGCCGACACTTTTTGCAGTGGCCTCTTCGATGCCGGCGGAACGATCGTGCCATTTATCGCGTGTGCCTTCCGGGCCGCGTTCGCGCTCGTAGTTTTCCGTCTGCTCCAGCGACAGCACGATGCCGCTGGCAATATCGTTCCAATCCTTTTGTTGGATGCCGCGCAGCACAATCGGCAAACCGGCGGACCAGTCCTCTTGCGGCGCGCGCGCATCCTGCTCTGGAATCGTCAAATTGTAGACTGGCGGAAAGGGCCCGGAAGAAAACTCCCGCGCGAGCTGGGCGTGAATTTCTTTGTAGGAAACTTCCGGGTTTTCGTGCCGCATGGCTTGCGCGCGACGAAACAAGTCGGCTACGGTGGGCGCGTTTTCGGTGGCAGTCACAATTGCTCTCCTTCTCCTGATTGGGCCGTGGGATAACTTACACGCCACGCGCGCGAATCACAACCGCAGGCGCCGCCGAACTCAAGACGAAAAGTTTTGTGGTTAGCCGCACGGACACTGTGATAAGTTAAGGCGGAACCCCCTCACACTGCGAAGGAAGTTGCGCCAGGAGACAAGATCGAGAAATGTCCGAGGGAAGTGTACTAACCGAACCGGTTGCGCCGGCGGATAAGCCTAAGCCAGAACTCTGCGATGCTTGTGGACGCGTGCCGGCCCTGGGTGCGCTGCTGGTCCATGAACTTCCGGAAGAACTCGAGTCGATCGTCGCCGCTAACGCATCCAGGCGGGATGACTTGGCTCAACTCTGCCCCGGATGCGTGGATTTGTTCAGCCGCGCGCAACGCCAGCTCGACACGCAGGCAGCAATCTTTGAACAGAACAGTTACGTGCTGCCGACACCCTTGCGGCTGGATGCCGATGAACGCTTCACAGGGAAAGGCGTCACCATCGCTTTCCTCGATTCCGGTTTTTATGCGCACCCGGATCTGGCGACGCCGGTGAACCGCATTCAGGCCTTCACAGCATCTTTAACGAGGCCGACGATCAGACGTCACTGGAAACGATCGATGTCGCCAGTTGGCACGGCATGATGACGTCGGTAGTCGCCGCCGGTAACGGATCGCTTTCCGATGGTCTTTACCGCGGCATCGCTTCAGAAGCGAATGTGGTCCTGGTGAAGATCGGCAAGACGGGACGCATCACCGAAGAGCAAATCCAGCGCGGGCTGGAGTGGGTCCTGGCCCTGCGGGAGAAATATAGTATTCGAGTGGTGAACATTTCCGCCGGCGGTGACTTTGCGGAGAGCTACCTGACAAACTCCCTGGCGCAAACGGTCGAACGGTGCGTGAAGGAAGGTTTGGTCGTAGTTTGCGCAGTGGGAAATGCCGGCATGGCGCCGGGCCATCCCGTGCTCGCGCCGGCCAGTGCCCCTTCGGCTATTTCGGTTGGCGGACTGGACGATCAGAATTCGCGAGATCGTGCGCGGCGCGGCATGTACCGTTCATCGTACGGCCCAACTATAGACGGATTGCAGAAGCCGGAAGTAATTGCTCCGGGCATCTGGGTCGCGGCCCCGATTCTTCCGCGCACGCCGACCGCCGATGAAGCGGCCTTGTATTCGGAACTCGAAGGCGCGGCTGACACGGAGCTCTACGGAATAATTGGCCTGCACGCTGGAGTTGATAAGGACCTGGACGAGGCGCGCGATCTGCCGGTGCCGCTGCTGCGCCAGTTGATTACGATCAAACTGCGCGAGGGGAATGTGATCGATTCGAACTACAAGTATGTTGACGGGACATCATTTTCCTCGCCGATTGTGGCCTCAGTCGTGGCCTGCATGTTGGAAGCAAACCCGCGGCTGACCCCACAGCAGGTGAAACGGATTCTGATCGATACATCCGAACGGGTTCCCGGAGTCGAAGTTGAGCGGCAGGGTTGGGGTGTGGTTTCGCCGCGCCGGGCTGTTGAACTGGCCCTGCAGCTATGAGTAGCACAGACTCCCAGTCGGTGACGATTTGATAGTTCAGAGAGACCGAAGGCTGTCCTGCGGCTAGACACTCGTGCGGCGCGTGTGCCACAATCCTTAAAACCAAAACGACAAGCGAATAGTTTGAGAGGAGCTTTTGAGTTTTAATGTCTGACACCGATACCGCGCCCATTGTGCCGGCGCCCGATCAGCAGGGTGAGACGCCGCCACCGCCCGCCAGCACTGAGGAGATCACCTATCACGCCGTGGAAAAGGATGGCCAGGTAACTGCTATCTGGGAGATGCAGGGACGCAAACACTTGCGTACGATCGATCCAAGGTCACGGCAGGGCCAGGAGATTCTGAACCTCTACACCACGGAACATCATGACGAACCAGCTTCGGAAGCGGCCAGTGAAGCAGCGTCTTCGTAAGATCGTCTTCAGCTTCTGAGTTCTGACTAAGCTGCGCTTCAAGCGCAGCTTTTTGTTTCGATAAGGCGTTCGCAAATTCCGACCGGGCTCGAGTTTGAAACACACTCCTTTCCAAGGTTAGCGAATCCCGGTCGCTACTGCTCCCGGTTCTGTATTTGTGGGCCGCCATGGTTCATTACTCACCACCACCCACCACGAGGTTCTTCGGCTTCCCGCTCACAAACGCTTCGAGGTTGTCGACGAGTTGATCGGCCAGGGTTTGCATCGCTTCGTCGCTGGCCCATGCAACGTGAGGGGTCAAGACAAAATTCGGCATCTTCAGCTCGAGTAAAGGATTTCCCTCGCGTGGTGGTTCGTTGCGCAAAACGTCGAATCCGGCCCCCGCTATCAATCCTGTCTGCAATGCTTCAATCAACGCCGAGTCATCTACCAATCCGCCGCGGGCAGTATTAATCAAGAGCGCGGACGGCTTCATGCGTCTCAACTCCGGCAGCGCTATCAGGTCGCGGGTTTCGGCGGTCAGCGGACAATGCAGAGTCAGCACGTCACTCTGCTCCAACACATCAGCGAACGGTGTCCGCCCGGGCCGCAACTCTGCCGCGTTCCGATGCTCTGCTACCAGGACGCGCATGCCAACAGCCCTCGCCAGTTTCTCCATTGCCTGGCCCAACACGCCGTAGCCGACTATTCCCATCGTGCTGCCGTGTAAATCATGAATGGGATGGTCCAGCAGGCAGAACTGTTCCGCCGCTTGCCAACGTCCCTGTTCAACGTCCTGACGGTAACTGATCAGGTTGCGTCGCAAGGCGAGAATGAGCGTCAGCACATGTTCCGGCAACGAATGATTTGCATAGCCACGCGTGTTACAGACGGCGAGCCCGCGACGCCGGCAATACTCCAGGTCGATGTTGTCGACCCCCGTAGCAGCGACGGCGATTAATTTCAGCGATGGAAGTTCCGAAAGTTCCGCTTCACGAAGCGCCAGCTTGTTGCAGATCGCAATCGTCGCATCGCGCAGTCTGCTTACCGCATCCGCCGGCTTCGTCTCGCCATAATCAATCCACTCGTGTTCGAAGCCAGGTTTGCGAAAGTTCGCCCGGAACGTGTTCCGCTCGAGGAATACGATTTTTTCCATCAATGCGGAGCAGATTACCACGAGTGCCATTCCCGACTTCTCGCTGACTTAAGTTTCATCAAGCAGGCACGCGCGAGTTCATCAAGCGGGCCCTCGCGCTTCTTTATCAATCCAAGAATTTGTACAAAAAACGAGAATTTAGTTTGCCGGAGAGGGAGTCGAGTATGTTCCTGCGGAATGCCTGGCAAAAACCTCAAGAAATTCGCCAGTCAGCAGGCAGAATCTATAGTCAGACCATTGGAATATTGCTTGCGTGATAAAAGCCCAGTCTAACCGTCAGTTCCGTTTTACATCCCAAGGGCGTTTTCTAAACCGACAAAACAGCCTTCCCCAAGGCTAAAAAGGAGAACTGTTATGCGAAGCGTGTCACGCTTTTTTGCAAGCGGGGTGGTCCTGACGTTCCTGTTATCCAGTTTGGCTTTTTCTCAAGCCAGTCAAACCGGAGGCATCACTGGCGTTGTCACCGATCAAAGCGACGCGACAGTGAAAGCTGCGACGGTCGCCATTATCGATGAAGCTACCGGTAAAACGGTCCGAACAGCCACCACCGATGATGAAGGACGTTTCAGCGCCAGCCTGTTACCGCCGGGCGCTTATCGTCTGGAAGTAACGGCCACGAATTTCAAGAAAGCCGTGGTCACCGGAGTAAAAGTCGAGATTTCGGCTACCAACCGGCAAGACGTTTCCCTTCAAGCCGGCAAGATCGAAGAGACAGTCAATGTCGAAGCCACGCAGTCGCTGATCAATCCCGAGAATGCGACTACCGGCCAGGCGCTGGACGCGGCAACGTTGCGGACGCTGCCGCTGGCTTCCCCAAACTTCCTTTTCCTGCTCTCTCTTTCGACGGGCGTTACCGGTGAACCGACGGATGTTCGCACCGCGGGTCGTGGCACGGCTGACGTGACCGTTAACGGCCAGCGGACCAGCAACAACAGCGTGTCGCTCAACGGCATTAACGTCAATGACTTTAACCTCGCGCACTTTGATACTGTGCCGCTACCGAATCCGGATACGCTGAAGGAAATGAAAGTTGCGACCTCGCTCTACGATGCTTCGCAGGGAAGCAAGGGCGGTGGCGCGCTGGGATTAGTGACAGCCTCCGGCACGAAGGATTTTCACTTTGATCTCTATTGGAACCACCGCAACGATGCACTCAACGCCAACGAGTGGTTCTTCAACCGGGCCGGCACCAAGAAGGGCCGTCTGCTGCAGAACGTTTTTGGCGGCAGCGCCAGCGGTCCCATCCCGAAAGTGGGCGGGTTCTGGTTCTTCAATTACCAGGGCGTTCGCGCGCGCAATGGCATCGATCCATTGGGCTCAACTTCTGCCCCGACCGTGCAGGCCTTTCCTGTGGATTCCAGCGGCAACACCTCCGCTGCGTTGCTGGCGCCAATCTTTAACTTAGCGCCGGCGCAGATTGATCCGGTCGCGGTCAGCATTCTCAACCTTAAGGACAGCCGCTTCGGCGGTGGTTACCTGGTCCCCCGTTCGGGCCAGGGCGGTTGCACCGGAATAACCGGAGTCACATCATTCCCCGGCACCTTCCGTTGCCAATTCTCAGCGGTCGCACCGATTGAAGACAATCAATACACGGTCAGCTACGATCGCAGCTTCCGCGACGGCAAGGACAAGATCCTGGGAACGTGGTTCTGGGACGAAGGGTCGGTAGCAAAGCCCTTCGGCACGGACACGAGCCTGGCGAATGCCCGCACCGATACTCAGTTCAATCGTTTCCTTTCGATTACTGAAACGCATATCTTCAGTCCCACGAAGATAAACGAGCTGCGACTTGGCTTCAGCCGGTTCCTGTTTGCCAACCTCCCCACTGACGCGCACGACCTGTCTGAAATTGGGGCGACCCGTGGCAACAGTTCACAATTTCCCGGGATGTATCGCGTGGGAATTACCGGTTCCATTTCGATTGGGACTGGCGTGAATGACGATCGCGGTACGGTGTCGAACCAATACAATATCGTCGAAACGTATTCCCAGATTGTCGGCAAACACAGCCTGCGAATGGGTGGTGAAGCGGTGCAATATCAATTGAACCGTTTCAATAACTTCGCCGTGCGCGGTGCGCTTACCTTCGGGGCGACGGGAACCCAGAGCCCGGCGGGCACTACCAACCTCCTCACGGCCTTCACGAATTGCCGCAACGATACGAATGACTGCACCGCGTTTCAGAATTTCCTTCGCGGGCGCATCACGGCTATTCAATCAGCGTTCGGCGATCCGGCCCGAAACTTTGTGGCGACGGACTACGCCGGATTTTTCCAGGATGACTTTCGCTTCAGTTCGCGACTAACCCTCAACCTGGGATTCCGTTGGGAAGCGATGAGTTTCGGTCATGACAAACTGAACCGGGCCGGAATTTTTGACCCCGCCCTGGCAGCGGCCGGCCAGAATCCTTTCCTGATTCCGGAGGCGGTTAACCTCGGAGGCTTCACCGGAACTCCCGGCGTGCGTGACTGCGCGTTGGTGAGGTGCCGGGATGATAATAACTTTGCCCCGCGAGTCGGGTTTGCGTGGGACGTTCGTGGTGACCAGAAGTTGGTGGTTCGCGCCGGTTATGGCATTTACTATCAACGGCTCTCCAACCAGAACATCCTGCAAAATTCACTGGCGGCGCCCTTCACGGTGCAGCCGCTGGATAATCGCGCGGTGCCGGCTGCCTTGCAGCTAGCCAACCCGTTCGCCGGACAGCCGGGCCCCTCGATCATTGCCACCGCCTATATCCCGACCGCGACCAGGTTTGCGGGACTACGGCGTCTTAGTGGCTCAGGCCCGCTGGACGTCAATGATCCAAATGTAGGCCCGATCTTTGTCAATGCGGCGGGTCAAGCATGCCTGAACTACGGCGGCACGGCGACCAACTGCTCGATCAATCTGGCCTCATTCACCTCGGCCCCGCGTGATGCGTATACGCCTTACACGCAGCAGTACAACATCACGCTCCAACGAGAGCTGTGGGACGGCTGGGCGGTCGAAGTCGGCTACGTCGGCTCGCACTACACAGGTGGCATTGGCATCTGGGATCCTTACATCGCCACTCTTGCCAGTCCGACCAACCCTATAACCGTGCGGGACATGAACGGTGTTTCGTACAGCATCACCACAAACACGGTGGCAAATGAAGAACTGCGCCACCAGATCATCGGCCTGTCGCGCAAACGCGGCGCGCGTTTCTCGTCGAACATCGGCCAGGGCATTTACAACTCCTTCCAGACAACCGTATCGCGGCGACTGCGTCGGGGCTTGTATTTCCAGGCTGCCTACACGTTCTCGAGAAACGAAGATAACGTGAGCGGTTCACTCAGCACTGACGAACTGAACGCCACGCGGGCCGGACAAAACGGGGCCAACATCTATAACGATCAATCGAACCCCCAGCAAAACATGGCGCTGGGCGACTTTGATCGGCCGCACCGTTTGGTCGTGAGCTACTCTTACGACATTCCCGTTCCGCGCAGCAGTTTCTTTGACAACCAGCTCTTCAAAGGCTGGACCGTCAGCGGTATTGTTACTTACCAGAGTGGGCTGCCTTTCTCAGTAACGGACAGCACCAGCGGTGGCTTGTTCGGAACGACAGCGGGTACCGCATCGTGGTCCGGCGCCTGCAGCGGAATTAACGACGCCTACACCACGGGTTCGGTCACCGACCGTTTGGACCATTATCTCCGGACTGTTTGCTTTACCACGGCAGCCACGCCTGCGAACTCCGCCGGCGCGGGTGCCACGGGCTGGGGCAATGTTCCGCGCAACGCTTTCCGCGGTCCAAAACAACAGAATTGGGATCTGTCTCTGATCAAGGCATTCCACCTTGGTGAGAAGCACAACTTCCAATTCAGGACAGATTTCTTCAACCTGTTCAATCACCCGATCTTCGCTAATCCGTCGTCGGTAAACATTGGAACCACGTCGACGTTTACGCAGATCACTGAAACACGCGTTCCGGCGCGTTTGATTCAATTTGGATTGCGGTACAGCTTCTAAGCTGTTGTCACCTTAATCCTGGGCCGGGCGGAACTGCATCCCGCCCGGCCCGATTTTTTCGGAGCAGCGATCAGCGGCTTGCCATTCGCCGGTCCGCAGTAGCATCATTCCGCACGCTTTTTACCACCGAGGTGATCAGGATGTGGAGTTTATTATTTCGTGCATCGCTGTTGGGCGCGCTGCTTTGTTTTGCTCAGGTCACGCACGCGCAAAGAGAGCGCGACACTTACACCGGTGGTTCACAGACGTGCGAGGTGAGCGGCCTGGTGAGGTTGGGGGACACAGGCATGTCCGCCCAAAACGTGCAGGTGCGATTAGAACGATTTAACGGGAGTGTGGTTGATCAGATACCGACCGACAGTCAGGGAAAATTCCGCTTTCCGAACTTACAGCGCGGGTACTACAAGGTAATCATTAAGGCAGACGGTTACAATCCGGCGCAGCAGGACGCCGACTTGCAAGTCCTGTTTCGCATCTATCTTGCTTTCAACCTGACCCGGAACAATACCGGCGCGCCCGCAGCTCCTTTTGTGATCGACGCTAACACGCCGCCGGCGGCCCGGCAGGAGTTTGAGCGTGGCAGTGTAGAACTCGCCCGCCACAACTATCAGGAGGCAGTCGTCCACCTGCAACGGGCCGCAGTTCTTTTCCCCACATTTTTTGAAGCGGAATTTTTACTCAGCGAAGCTTTGATGGATCAGCGTTTGTGGAAGGAAGCCGAGGAACCTTTGCTGCGAGCCAAAAAGCTAAAGCCGGAAAACGCGCAGACGCTCAGCGCATTGGGAGAAGTCTATTGGCGGCAACAACGCTATGAAGAAGCTGAGCATGCTCTGCAGGAAGGCCTTAAACTTGACGATAAATCCTGGAACGCCTATTTCACGCTGGGACGTCTGTACCTGGAGCGGGGCGATGTGAACAGGGCGGCGCCGCAAATTGGCAAGACACTTCAACTGAAGCCGGACTTTGCCGAAGCACACTTGCTCGCCGGAAATATTTTGCTTCGCTTGCAGCAACAACAACGAGCGCTACTGGAATATCAGGAGTATCTGCGGCTGGCGCCGAAAGGCGAGTTTGCCGGTCAAGCGCGCGAGCTGACCGAGAAACTTAAACGGTCGCTGGCTGATCATAAGAATTAGCGTCGCAATTTCGCCGGACACTGGAAGCTGATGACGCACATTCGCAAGGCTACTGACGACGAAGCGGGCGTCCTAACGCAAATCGCTCAAGCGGCAAAGGGCTACTGGGGCTACCCGGAGAGCTGGCTTGAGCGATGGCGGGACGATCTAACCCTCACTCCGCAATTCATTTCGCAGAATGAAGTGTATGTCGCCGAAACCGAGCACGGTGCTACGGCGAGGCAAACAGAAATCAATGGTTTTTATGCGATCGTCGTTCAAGGCGAGAAGGCCGAGTTGGAGCATTTGTGGGTCCGCCCGGAGAACATCGGGACGGGTACCGGCAGAGATCTATTGATGCATGCGATGGAAACCGCCGCGTTTCTTAACGCCGCCGCTTTAGAGATTTCCGCCGATCCAAATGCCGAAGGTTTTTACAAGCGCATGGGCGCCAGAAGGATTGGAGAGGTCGCGACGGAGATTGAAGGACGCTCACTGCCGCGCATGACAATTGATCTTGAAGCTCGCTAGTTAAGCCGCTGAATCTGACAAACAGCGGGGGCAAGCCCGCCTTCCTGACTGCAAGTATTCCAAGTAAACGCTTGAACGCGAGGAGTCAGCGTCAACAATACTTGCATGCAGTCAGGAAGGCGGGCTTGCCCCCGCTCTTTAGATCCTCTACTAGCTGCAGTCGGCATTGCTGCGGGCCAGACCTAAGCCAAATCTTTCCTGATACTCGCGCGACGTTACGAACGAACAAATCATGCCGCGGTAATTATTCTTGTCGCGATTGTTCACCACGTCCAACCAGAAATCATAGCCGCCCTGCTCCGGATCGCGATGCAGGTAGCCGAAGTACTGCATTGTCACGAACGATGGATTGTATTCGCGCGCTTTAAACTCAGCGATTTCGATCACGTCTCGCAACACCTGCGCGCGCGTCTTGCCGCCGTGCATATCGCTGGCCAACTGTTGCCGCTGCGCCGTGAAAGGCACCAGCCCGGCGGTGTCGAACAACTTCGCCACAAACTGCTCAGGCGTCATTGTTAGTGGATACGCTTGTTGAAAGACCGAGCGCCCAACCCAATCGTTCGCAAAGTTTTGTTTGCTGGTCTCCAGATTTGACCCACCGATCACCATGGCGCGGTCGGCCCCGAATTCTGCAAACGTGGGCCGGCGTCCGTACGAAGCGCGGAAAAACCGGTAGACAAAAAAGCCAGTCTCTTGAAATTCCTGCTCGACGAAGAATGCACCGGACACGCCGATGCGCCGGGAATTCACGCAAGCGGGATCATTGCCGCAAAGAGTAATCTCGTTGGTCCAGTAGTCCCAGCCGCCGGGATCGGGTTCGCGACTGAGAAAATCCAGGTAATGCATGCGCACAAAGAATTGCGCCAGATTGATTTGATTTGGCGAAACGTTCCCGAACGCCAAACCCGTCAAAGCCTGTGACGCCGGATCATCAGCCACCGTGAAGATCGCGCCGTCGGTGGGAAATCCATTCAGATTCTGATCGGGAAACGCATCCACTCGCGGCGGGCCACCATTGCCGCCATCCGCCACACTGTCCTCTGCGCCCGACGCATCTTCGATCACATAAATGTTACCGATCCGATCCACCGTCAGCCCGTGCAGAAGCAACTTGTTGTCGATGGAAAGACCTTCGATAACGACCTCGTCATAATCCGCATAGCCATCATGATCGTCGTCGTACAGCGCCAGCATGACCGTGTCGTTTCCGATAGCATGCGAGAAAACTACGCCGCGCGAGTTCACCGCCAGATCCAGCGGAGTGTCGTCAGAAAATTGATACGAGTAATAAGGGTTCGGGTCGAGCGTGTCGGGCATGCCATCACCGTCTGAGTCGCGGACGATCCGCAGCTCGTCGGAATGAAAGTCCGCAATCAGCAGGTCGTTATTCGGCAAGAGGGCAAGCGCATTTGCGTTGTAGAGTTTGTTATCTCCCACGGTGACCAGTTTTCGCGACCGCGAATCGTCAAAGCCCGTGGCTGAAGAATCGCGGACCAAAAGGATGACGCCCGGAGATGGTTCGTTGAATGGGTCGTTAGGATTGGCTTCGTTGTAGTAGCCACTGGAACTAACAATCACAAATTCCCGCCCGGCAGTTGAACCGGTCACCACTGATGCTGCCGAAAGCAGATCGAAATGCTGCTTCAGGTTATATGTTGCCGAAGAATCGGAAACGTAATTGGCATTCGTATCAACCGCGACGACCAGGGCGCCCACCGGCGCACCGTTGATGGTGCCGGAATAGACGCCGTAGCGAGCGCCCGATTGGCCTACAGCGACATCGAAAAAACCACCCTCACTATCGAAAGTTTTGCGCTCGTCCGCCACGAGATTGCCCGTTTGATCGACGTACTCCTCGTCAGTGCCTGAAACTGAAGTCAGTTGCGCAGTGTGCAGAACGCGACTTAAGGGCGTACCCGCCGCGATTTGTGGCAGCGCATCCGGGCCAGGGACATTCGCGGAAACTGCATTAACGGAAAAACCTGTGGCCGAAGGAACACGCCGGGTCGTATTCGCATTGACCCGCTGCGGTCCCATCCGGGATCCCATCTGGGGTCTTGGCCCGGCAACGCTGTTCCTACGAAAAGGCTGATAACCATTCTTACGGCCGGCGCCGCGGGTTAGGGCGGGTGAAACCAACGCCCGGTGCATGTCGAGTTTGATTCCTGGCCCGGCGGTTGTTTGCGCCAACGCGTCCGAGGCGTGCAAAAGAATGCTGAAAGCGACGGCGGCACAAAGTAAGAGAATGCTAAAACGATTTTGAGCTTGCATGGAAAACTCCTCGAACTCTTTCGAGTTTCCGGGAGAGGAGATCGGCTGTGACAGATGAAAAATCTGCCACAGCCGTCAGTACACGTTAGTTGCGATCTCCGCGTTTATGTTCCGCGCGCGTTTCGGCGTTCGAAGGCCGTTCGACCGGCGGTTCTGACTTTTGCGGCGCCGGCTCTGAACGTGACGGAGGTTCAGATCGTTGCGGCGGTGGATCATTACGCGGCGGTGGATCGTTGCGCGGCGGTGGATCGTTACGCGGCGGTGGATCGTGGCGCGCCGGGGGTTCATAACGCGGAGCGGGCGGCTCCGAACGTTGCGGTGGCGGATCATGACGCGCCGGCGGTTCGTAACGTGGCGCCGGTGGCTCTGATTTTTGTGGCGGGGTCTCCACCGGATCCCGCCGCGCCGGCGGTTCTGTCCTCTCCGGTCGAATCGGACGCGCCGGCTCTTCCCGGTTTTCATAACGAGGAGTCGGCGGCGTCTCTCTCTTATTCCGCTCGGCTCCGTTATCACGTACCGGCGGTGCTGGCTCGCGCACCGGACGAATAGGACGCTCTACTGGTGAGCCGTCGACTGGATTACCATCGCTGGGTCGTACGCCAGACTCGCGGGCCGGCCGTGCCGGGCGCTCGGTGGGCGTAACATCGAGGGGATTCCCATCACTTTCCTTGCCGCCCGGCACACCTGATTCGCGAGCGGGCCGCGCCGGTCGCATGACTGCTCCGGTCGCCTCGCTCATTCCACTTCGCGTTCCACTTACCCCGCCATTATTTGGATTTGATGGTTCGCGACCGTTCCAGACGCGGGCGCGTCGAAGTTCATCATCCAGCGGCACGCCAGGTCTTCGAGCCGCAGCGCCAGTCGGACGTTCGGTGATGCCGGATGGAGCGCGAACAACCGGCAGCCTGACCTGTCGCTCACCAGTGTTGGCGCTCCCTCGATCAAGCGCTGGCCTGACCGGCAGATCGCCGCTTAACGGATCCGTTGCCACTGCTCGGCGCGCAATCTCGCTAGACACCGGTTGGCTGCGCGCGGCCCGCGAGCCAAAGTCACGAGCAGTTTGCGCGGTCACAGCGCGGAAGTAATTCGGATCAGCGCGCCGCAAACGAGAAATCTCGTCTGGACGCATTGCCCGGAAACGATCGTTATCGCGACCGTAGTGTCGCGAACGCGGATCGTGTTGGTGATACCCGAGCGGATACCAGCAGTAGTGCGAGCCGAAGTCAAAACTCAGTGAGACGAAAGCCACCAGCGCCGGCCGCCACCAACTTCGATGATGGTTGAAAGCACGCGGGCACCAAGCCCAGCCGTTGTTGTAGTAAACCCAGCGGCCATAGTGATAAGGAGCCCAGCCCCACGGTTCATAGCCCACCCAGGTCCAACCGTATGGCGGACACCAGACCCATTCGCCATAGCGGTATGGCGCCCAGTTGTTGTAGTTGTTGATAACGGTTACATGCGGTCGCCACATCCAACCGTAGTCATTGACGTAAGCCCAATCGCCGTAAGTGTCGAGCTCCTCAGCGCCCCACACGTCGGCATCGTAGTAACGAATTCGATCGTCGTAGCGCAGGCGCGTAGCCAAATAGGTTTCGCGACTCAGGACCCATTCATCCCAGATATCGTTGGGCGCTGCCGCTTCGAATTGCCACTCGCCTTCATTACCGCCCTCCGGAATGAGCGTGGCTTTGCGCCCGTCGCGGACGAGAAAACCAGCCGTCTCAGAATAGATCCGCGCGCGGCCATCGCCCCGCACCGTAACCTGCACGCGACCGTTTTGATCGACGTCGAGACGATAGACGCCCGTTGTTTCCGCCGCGATCGTCGTCTTGGGCGCGTCGACTTCAAAGAATTCGTGATCGCGATCGAAGCGAGCCAGGCGAAAGGTCGTGGTCCCGCGAATTAGGCTGAACGCAATCCCATCGTTACGCAGCGTTACTATCTTCAAAACGGAGTCGGCGCCGACGCGCGCGAAGTTGCGAGCATCAATCTGCAGTTCCAGATGGCTGTCAGAGCCCGTCGTCAGCGTATCGCCCTCAACGAGGGGAAGGTTGAGTTTCGCGTTTTCCCATTCGTTGAGTTCGTTCCGCTTGATAGTCACGTCCCCCTTGATCAGACTGATGCGGACGACTCGAGCGGTCACGTCATACTCGGGCTCAGTGTCATCGTCGGCGAAAATGTTCGTGGTCGATAAGACGAGGATTACTAAAAGAGAGAGAAGTGTGGCTGGAATACTTTTGAAACGCATGGAGACGCTCCTTTGCTTTGGAACCGAGACTGTCGATTGGACCAGAAAAAACTTGCAATCACTTTCAAGGCACGGGGCAGAGAAAGTTCAAAGCCACCTTGGAAAGCGAGGGGGTCGAGTTAGTTCGGCCCAAGAGCAAGAGGTGTGCCCAGCTGGAATCCTCAGGGGGCCTAATTCCTTGTTAGGAGAAGGTAGGCGGCCAAAACGCTTATTGGGTCAACACTCGATGCCGTTCACACTAAGACCTGCAGGCTTGCGTTCGCAGCCCTTAATTAAAATCTGCTGGTGAACTTCGCAGAATGAACCCATCAACCGGAAAACCGGCTGGCGGCATCCGCGAATGTCGGTAGTTTGCGGAGGTGGAACACCGTTTTTACCGGCCGAATTTCTTTGCCGGTCAGGCATTCATGAATTGGGAAGGTAATCGCTTTTTATGCCAGATCGTGCAGGTACAGCACTATATCGTATGGACGCCTGCCAATCTGTTTTGGGGCTTATTCGAAAAACCGCTCGTTTCGGGTTCCGTCTAATCGATCTTCTGTAATGTGACCGAGATCATCGGCGAATCGCCCGCGGTGCGGCTGTACGCGATCCAGTAGCCGGCTTTGGGATAGCGCACCATCTTATGCATTGAACCGTCTGGCTTGGCTTCGATGTCTGAGCCAACCACTTCCCTGGCGCTGGGAGCCTCGCTCGGTTTCAAAAAGTTGATTGAGATAGTCACTACTTTGTTCGTTTTGTACAAAACCTGAGCGCTCAAGTTGTCACCAAACGAATATAGATCCTCGTCATCAGATTTGTTGGCCGGACTGCCGAGCTTCTTTCGGCACTCGTCGGCGGTCATTCCCAGGTGCACGCCCTTGAATTCGTTGAAGCCTGTGACTGCTTCCGCGGGCGCACTGGAATCGCGAACGCGCTGCGCCTGCGAACTGTGCGGCAGGAGCACTATCAAGGTAACGGCGGCCAGGCAAATCAGAGCAGGCCTGAGCTGGAAATGGACTTCAGTAGTACGAAACATTTAGGGGAATCTCCTCTCGAAGAAATGTCTCAGTTAGGACGATCATGTCGGCAGGAATGAACGTCAGGGCCGGCTGTTTGGCGAGGCTCGTCTAGCCTGGCTGGCGGGCCCTTGAAGGATTCTTAACAGGCGCAAGATATTCCAGGGTGGGCCGGCAAGTCAATAGCTTGACGGCTATTGACTAGCGGCCAAAATTGGAATAGAAGCTTCCTACATTTTCTTAGGAAGTCGCCCCGGTTTGGACCAATTTTCGAAGAAGGAGTCTGCACGAAATGAAACGGAATCTGATTACCCTGGCGCTGCCGTTGGCAGTAGCCCTTGTGGCGTTAAATCTGACCGGTTGCCAGCCTGCAGAAGGGCCCACCACCAACACCGCGCCCCCGGTCGTGCGAGAAACGCCGCCCGATGTGGGCGCGATTACGACCGAATTGATGCGGATTGAGAATGATTGGCCGCGCGTCATCAAAGAACGTGACGTCGAGGCGATTAGGAAAGTGGAAGCGGAAGATTACTTCGGCGTCGTTCCGGACGGCTCCGTCAGTAATAAGGAAATGGATATCAAGGATGCGACTGCCGGGAACATGACTGCGGATTCCGCGGAAGTTACCGACATAAAAGTCACTGTGCTTGATAACGACGCCGCAGTGGCCAGCGGTCGAACCATTCTGAAGGGCGGAAAGTACAAAATGCCTGACGGTAAGTCGATGGACATCAGCGGCGAGTATCGCTTCGTCGATACGTTCGCGCGCCGGAACGGCGAATGGAAGCTGGTAGCGTCGGCCGCGGTCAGAGTCATGAATCCGACCCCGGCAGCCTCGCCGACCGCAACACCCAAAACGACTCCCGCTGCGGCCGATGCCAAGCCGGCAACGAAAGCGACACCGGCAGCGGCAACGAAACCGTCACCAGTGACGAAGACACCGCCGCCTCCGCCGGCGCCAAAGGCGACGCCATAAGGAAGAAGCAAGGTCAGAACCGCCTGCGGCGGGCCCGGGCCCTTTCGATTGCGGATTGCGGATTTCGGATTGCAGATTAAGAGATGACTCGTCTCTGGTTCTTTTCTTCAATCTGCTTCTTCAATCCGCACCCGCAATCTGTAATCAGCAATCGTTAAGGCCAGATGCCGGGGATCCTGGTCGTGCAGGCAGGGCAGGTTCCTTCGGCAGTCACTTTCATCTGCCGAATCACATAGCCGTACCGCTCGACTAACAACTCGTCACACTCCGGACAGTACGTGTTCTCCCAACGTCCGACTCTACCGGGCAGATTACCGGCGTAGACATAACGTAAACCCGCCTCGCGGCCAATCTCGCAAGCGCTAATCAGTTGCTCGGCTGTCGTGTTTGCGTTCTCCTGCATGTGATAGTCCTGGTGAAAGGCAGTCACGTGCCAGGGAATGTCGCGAGAGACTGAAGCGATAAAATCGGCGGCGCGTCTAAGTTCATCCGGCGAATCATTAAAGCCGGGAATAACGAGAGTCACGATTTCTTCCCAGAACCCTCGCTCGTGGACCATCTTCACCGTGTCCAGAATGTTGTCCACTACGCCGCCAAGTTGCCGGTAGTTTTTATCGCTCATCGACTTTAGATCGATCTTGTAACAATCGGTCCAGGGCCGAATGTAGTCGAGCACTTGCGGCGTGGCATTGCCATTGGAGATGAAGGCGGTTTTGAATCCTGCCGGTTTCGCTTTCTGAAAAACTTCTACCGCCCACTCCGCGGTGATTAGCGGTTCGTTGTAACTCGTGCCCACCATCGATGCGCCGTAGGCCTTCGCCATGGCGACCAGTCGATCGGCAGTAACTACCGTTGGCGCGATGCCGGCGGTGTCATCCCGGAGGGCCTGAGAGGTTAACCAGTTCTGGCAGTAGGCGCAGTGCAAATCACATCCGAGCATGCCAAACGTCAGGGTGTCGGAACCGGGCAGCGCATGGAAGAAAGGCTTTTTCTCGGTCGGATCGCAAGCCAAAGCTGCAACGTAATTAATCGGGACGCGCAGGTGGCCGGCTTCGTTGAAGCGTACTTTGCAAATTCCGCGCTTGCCCTCTTTGATCAGGCAACGATGACCGCAGGCAAAACATTTGAGAGCGTTGCCCGGAAGCTGCTCGGTTAATTCGCTCGCGCCTTCAGCGGTCAGCGAATCCAAACGTTCAGCCAGTGAAATTGCGGTGGCGCTAAGCGGCATACGAACCTCTAAGCCTTGTACGAGAGAAGGAAACGGACCTTTAATTATACGTTGTTTTGATGCCGGAGGCCGTGCCCGAAAAGTCCGCGTTCAGCGGACGGCTGAAACTAGCCCAGCGATTCATCGCTGGGAATCGATGCCCTTGATAAGGGGAAGTCCGTTTCACGGACTAAGACTCAGCCTGGATCTCGCACCCAGCAGTGAACTGCTGGGCTACTTTCAATTGTCCGCTAACGCGGACAAAGAGACAGGACTCTTCGAGCAACGCTGGTTTGTCCTACGCGTCAGGCTCTCGACCGTGGTTCCCCGGGCTGGTGAGTTTATGCGCCAACTTGATTCCCCAACGTCCCAGCCAGGGAATGCGTTGCACGCGCTCGCGAAGCCGCATCGAAGCGGCGCCATGCGTCGCGAAATCCATTTTCAGTTGGCGGAGGTAAGCGGCGGCGGCGCGGCCCTCCTTATCAGGATCACCGTTGGTTGAGGTTCGATGTTCCTCAATGACTTCGCGGTAAAGACTAACGAGTTCATCGACGATTGATTCCAGGCCGGCGGTGCGACGAACAATGCTACTGACCTCGGCGGCATCTTGAGCATCGTAACGGTTGATCTCGCCCACCAACGCTTCTGCTGTCAGTGGCTGAGTCAGGGTCCGGATACCAAAGTTCAAAGGCCGCAAACGCTCGAACTCGCCGACGGTCACCAGCGGTCCAGCGCCAGTTGCATCGCAGAGAACCACTGCCGCGCCGGCTGCCAACGCTTCCAGGGCACAACGCGCTTTCGCAAACACCAGATCATATTCGCCCAGGATCTCTTCCGGCTTGGCACTGGCATTATTTTCGCCGCTGCCAATCACGTCGAGCGAGAGATTGGTCTCACGACACGCCTCCCGCACTGCCGGCAGATGCGTTTCCTGGTTGGCGTAGTTACTGAAAAGAAGAGCACGCCGGGGACGAACCGGCAGCGGGGTTGCGCGTACCTTGAAGCGATCGAGATCGACGAAGTTCAGCAGTACACGGATTTGCGCTGCAGGAATTTGATGACGAAGAACTAACCGCTCGCGACATGCGTGATCGACGGCGACATAACGCAGCACCCGGGGAAACTGGATCGGAGTTTCCAGCCAGAGACCCCAACTGTGGCAGAAGTTGATAGCGGGCACGTGAGGAAAATGTAGTAAGGCCGTCATGGTTTCCATGTGGTGGTGGCCATGAATGATGTCCGGCGCACGGGTTAGCTGATTCAGATCATTGACCACCTCGACGCCGGCTTGCTCCAACTCTCGGGCCACGTCGCCCAACATCGTGCTATAGGCCACCGCCGTGTGTCCGCGCTTAACCAGGTCCACAGCGATGTCCCGCACATACATCTCCGAACCGCGGCGCGCGGCCAACGCATTATTAGTAATCAAAACGCGCAAGCCCAAACTCAAAGGCCTTTCTCTATTTGTTGCCAAAGCCCTTCAGCCAGAGGCACGAAGTGTTCGCGGTAACGAATCACTTCGCGATAATGACCATCCGCGACGCGATTTTCGCCGTGTTGCTCGTAGTAAGGTTTGTGGTCGCGGGCGAACAAGCTCTCTGGCTGCGTAACCGGCCGGAGACACTCCAGCCGGAAAGCTTCCACGCGATTCTGAGCGATCGCATCTTCTACTTCCTCATGCAACTCTGCGTAGCAGTGGGCCGCAGTCATCTTGCGCGCGAAGGCCGGATCATCGAGTTGCAGCCTGATAAAACCATTAGCGCCATTGCTGCCGTGCTCCGGAAAGTTGTCAGGCGCGCCAGTGAGGACGAACTCGAAGTTTCCAATCTTCCGACCGGATCGCCGGCTGGCTGCTTCAACCGCGGCGTCGATTAGTAAGCGACAAACATCATGCGACGGGTTATAGCCCTCGCGCGCATCGCCCGCCACATATTCAACTTGTTCATCCAGCAAATGTTTGACGAGCTCATGGACCAACGCTTCGAAGAGATCGATTTGCCGATCCAGAATTGCGCGATACGCCTCCTTGTCAGTAAGCCGGCCGTAGAACGATCCTTTCGCCGCGCTTACCTGGTCCAGGATTCTGGTAGTTGAAGGCAAACGTGATTGTCCCAAACTTCCGGAACCATCGGTTAAGACAAACACCGTGGGCCGCATCATTTCAAGCCAATGAAAGACGCGCAGCTCGTGTCCAGGATGTCCGACCACGAGCGCGGTTTTTGTTTCCGGGGAAAAGAAATTCACACCTGTGTGGTTTCGGTAATCCATTTCCTCAGGTCCGGGCGCATCAATACCAACAACATCGCCGGTATTGCGGTTGCCAGCAGGCCGCCCAAAACAATTCGTGGCAGGACTGGATCCAGCCAACCCAGAATTGAGGCGCCAATCAGCAGACCGGCGCCAGTAGCCGCGATGGCCGAAATTGAAAGTCGGATCAGTTTTTTTGAAAGGCCGGGAATGACGCTATTCAAGACGAGCATTCGATGGGCCAAGCCAAATCCATACGCGCTCACCGCCGTCCAGGCGGCGCCAGTCAATCCGAAAGTACTGGTGAGTGGATAAATCAGCAGCAGAAAAACCGCGGCTTCCAGGGTCTTGCCGATCGCCACCGGCTTCGGCCGGTTCACGCCATAGAACAGAGAGTTGATTATCAGCACCAACCCGCGCAGAGGAATCACCAGCGACAGAATTTGCAACGCCGGCGCTGCGGCGGCCCATTTCTCTCCGTAAAGTAGCTGGACCACATCGCGCGAAAGAAGAAAGAGTGGAACTGTGAGGCTAATCAGCACCAGCGAGCTAATCGCAAAGACCCTGGTGAACGCGTGGTCCAGCCTCCCGGCGCTGAGATGATCGCCGCCATTTGGAATTTGTTGCGCGGGAGTCTTGCCTGGAGAAAGTACGAGCTTACCTGGCCCTGACGCAGCCAATTCCGCGAAAGCCGGCAGCGTTGCTTTGCCGAGGGCGAAGACCAACACCTCAATCGGGAAAGATGCCAGGTTATAAGCGAGCACGTAACTACCCACGGCCGCCATTCCCAGCATGCGTCCCACTGCCACGTTGTCTGCCATCGTAGTTACGTAGGAAGCGACGGCAATTACCAGGGCGAATTTTCCAAATATCAACGCCCGTCCAATCGCAACCTTCTCAAACGCAAAGCGGGGACGATACGGATGAAATAGATAAGAGAGCGACGTACTCAGCAGTGCGAGGATCAGTTGACCAAGAACCAGGGCCCAGACGTTGCGCATGACAACCGCGAGCGTGATGGTCAGGATTGCGGCGGTAGCCTTGCTGGTAACTTGAAACCAAAAAAGTCGCGCGAAGCTGATCTGTTTGCGCAACAGAACCAGCCCGGTGTTTTGGAAACCTTCGATCAGCGACGCCAGACTGAGAACGGGAATCAGAATTAAGAGCTTCGGTTGGCCGTAGAAGCGGGCCGTTGGATACGCGAGGGCAAGCAATAGAACTGTCAAAAAGAAACCCCGCAGCAACTCCGCTGACCAGACTGTATTCAGATGCTCTCGAAGTTCTTTCTCAGTTGCGAACTGGTGGGCCAGGATCGTTTGGTCCAGGCCAATCGTCGTCAGCGCGTTCAAACCAAGGACGACGGTGAAAGCGATGCTGAAGAGTCCGAAGTCCGCCGGGGCCAGGATCCAGGCGATAACAATTGAGCGGCAAAACCCGATTAATTGACTGAGAAGCGAGGACGAAGCAGTCCAACCGATAGCGGAACGGACACGCTTCGTTAGCGTCGGCGAGGCGCCGGCTGCAGGGACAAAAAGAGTTTCCAATGGCCGGGATGGAAACATTCAATAATAGTTGTGAGGCTCCTTAATTGTTGCTGACAAACTCGCTACCATTAGGGGCGTGCTGGCGGGGTGATTGCAGCCAGTCGGCAATAAGAATACTTTACCCACCTTTCAGGTCTGGCATGGCTTTCAATTGACGATGGCACTATATTAGCGAACGACCTTATTCCGTGTCCAAAAGAATTCGACATCCGGTCGTTGGTTCACTCGGTGATTGAGTGTGCCAACACATGAAACGTCCCCGCCTTAGACGCAATGCTCCCGCACCCAGTGAAGCATAGAGCGAGCCATCACAGCATAGATTCATCGATTGGCGAACCTGCGAATTGTACCGGGCCCGGGGGTTTCATCAGCTATCGCTCTTTGCTGGCGGTCGCCGCTATTTTTCACCTCGCGGTTTGCCTGGCAATTCTTGTCGCCCGTCGATTTGGGGTTCTGGCGAGCGTTTTCGATAGCGATGGCGTGGCCAGATCTTTTGCGTATGACGCCGGCATCTACCTGGCGGACGTCGCCAGGTTAATAGAAACCGTAAAACAGGATGGTCTTGCGGCGTGGTTCAGCGCACCGTTCCCACTTCACGTAAAGATTTACTCTGTTAGCTTTTCAATCTTTAGCCGGCTGGTTGGTTTTAATATTCTTGCGGCCGAGCCGGTAAACCTCGTTTGCTATGTGGCGATTCTTTGGATTGTTATTAAGACGAGCGAAGAAGTATTTGGCCGCCGCGCCGGCTATCTGACGGCAATTGTCATCGCCTTGTGGCCCACCTGGCTTCTGCACTCGACGCAGATTCTGAAGGAACCGCTGTACGTCGCTGCGCTGCTGGGGTTCATTCTTGTCATCGCCCGGTGCCTGACCAGAGCGTTTGCAGTAATGGAAGGCTTAACGGCAGGCGTTCTCGCCGGGTCACTATTGATGTTTCTTTGGCTGATCAAACCAGATTCGTGGGAACTCTTGCTGCTGGTCACTGCAGTGGCGCTGGTTCTGCTGGCGCTGAAGTCGGTTAAAGAGAAACAGATCGGAAAGGGGAATGTGGCGGCGGCTGTCTTACTAGTATCTTTTCTCTTCGGTATTCCCTGGTTAGTTCCTAAAACGTTTACCACCAAGCCTCATCCGTTCCTGACGCTCTCCGACAGCACATCGGGCCCGAAGATTAGTATTGCCGGGACAGGGGGTCTTGCTCCCGCAGTCAAACCGCCAGCGCGCTCTTCGGCGTGGTTGGAAAGATTGCGTGAACGGATCTCGTGGGCGCGATATTTGTACGTGAACTATCCGGCCGGAGGTTCTAACATCGATGCTGAAGTTCGGCTGGAAAGTTGGCGGGAGATTATTGTCTACCTTCCGCGCGCCATTGAGATTGGCTTGTTCGCTCCCTTTCCCAACACCTGGTTCGCGTCCGGGACGCAGGTCGGACGCGCAGGCAGAATGCTCGCCGGATTTGAGACGTTGCTGATGTACGTGGTCTACTTTTTTTCCGCCTTTGCCCTTTGGCGAAGCCGGCGCAATTTCGCGGTGTGGTTTCTGGCAGTCGCAGCTATCGCTTGCCTGATCGTCTTGAGTATTGCCACGCCAAATGTTGGAGCACTCTACCGGTTTCGTTATCCGTGGTGGATGTTGATTCTTATTATTGGAATGAATGGCGTGCTGGAATTGCGAGGCCACGTCGTGCGTAGTGGGGCGAGGTCGTCAAAATCCGACGTGAGTAGTGTGTAAGCGATATGTCGCCCGATATTTTATCGCGGCCCGGATTCTCTGCCGCGCCAAAGTTCAACCAACCGATGCCCATCATCGTGGGCGCCGGACGTTCGGGCACCACGTTGTTGCGGCTGATGCTGGACGCCCATTCGGAGTTGGCAATAACTCACGAAGCGGGGTTCATCCCGATGGTCTCTAATCTCACGAATCCGCGCAGCCGGATGTTTTACCGCCGGCTTCTGAACATCGCCAAACATCGCCGTTGGGCCGATAGTCTGCGCGAAGAGTTTTACCGGACCGTAACTCAAATGGAGAACTGGAACGACTTTCATTTGTCCAGGGCGCTTTTCAAGCAAGCCCTGCTGAGGATCGAACCATTCACGATCGCGGAAGGTTGCCGAACATTCTTTCGATTATACGCGGAAAGGTTTAATGAACCGCGCTGGGGCGACAAGACCCCCTTCTATCAACGGTATCTTCGAGCCATTGAAAACGTGCTGCCCGAGGCACATTTCATTCATATTATTCGAGACGGCCGTGACGTTGCCTTGTCTGGCAGGGGATTGTCATTCGTCTCTGGCGACTTGGAAACGATGGCGCGGAATTGGACCAGGGAAATTCTGCTCACGCGCATGCAAGCGCGCGCTTGCCGCCATTACCTGGAAGTAAGGTACGAAGATCTGGTTCTCAGCACGACTGAGACTCTAAAAAGGATCTGCCAGTTCATAGATCTTCAATACGAGCCAGGCATGGAAAACTATTATCTAAATGCGGTTGAAAGATTGGATGAATTAGGAGATACATACAACCGCGACGGAACGGTTTCGGTTTCAAAGGAATCACGTTTGCAGCGACATCAACTCACGGCCCAGCCGCCTGAACCCAGGCGCATCGGTCGCTGGAGAACAGAGATGTCCAAAGACGAATTGTCCACCTTTAACAAACCAGCCGGCAAGTTGCTGCAGGAGCTTGGCTACGATGTATGAAGGATGAAGTGATCTCAAACCGGCTGATCGTCTTCCTATATGTTAAGAGTTACCGCCCTAACCTCCGGCAAGTACGATCCGCCAAGCAGGTTTCGCATACGGCAGTTTATCGATCCATTGAAAGGCTTTGGGATAGACGTCTCTGAGTATTACCCCTGGCTGAATAAATATGCTACGAAGCGACTCCCTCCGCTGGGTTTGCTCATGCGCTTACCCGGTTTACTGGCTTCACGTTCAAGCGACGTGACCTGGTTCAGCCGCGAGCTGATTCCAGGAAAGTTGACTGCGGAACGCAGCGCCGGGGGAAAACGCATTCTTGATATTGACGACGCGATCTGGCTAAACGGATCGGGCTTCTCCGAGGAACTAGCCGCGCTCTGCGACGGTGTCATCGCGGGCAACAATTTCATTGCTGGCCATTACAAAGCACACGGCTCGCGTGTTTGGACCATCCCCACCTCAGTAGATACCGCCACCTGGCGGCCGGCCCCGGTGCAGCATGCTGAGTGGACCATTGGATGGATTGGCACCTCGTCGAATCTTGAGTATCTCTATTCGATTGAAGAAGCCCTCGCTGATTTTCTGGCGGATTACTCCGAATGCCGCTTATTGATTGTTTGCAATCGCAGTCCGGTATTGAAGAAACTGCGGGAGCAGAGTTGGCGGTTCGTTCGCTGGCGGCCGGAAAATGACTTGCAGCTGGTCCAATCGATGGATGTGGGCCTAATGCCACTGCCTGATACAGAGTGGGGCCGGGGAAAATGCGCGCTGAAAATGATCCAGTACATGGCCACAGGCATTCCCACGATCGTTAGTCCCGTCGGAGTTAACAAAGAGATCCTGGATCAGCGCCACGTCGGATTGGGAGCCGGCGACACTAACGACTGGTACGAAGCACTGCGAACGCTGTTTTGCGATAGGGAGTTGGCCATACGGCTCGGAAAAGAAGGCCGGAATCTGGTCGAAGAAGAATTCTCGATTATTCGAAACGCTCCGAAGCTGGCAACCGTGATTCATGAGATCGCCGGCTGAAGTTTCCGATATCTGATTGACTTTCCTGCGCGGCAGGCTATCTTTGGATCAAAGATTACTCGCCCCCAGGTTGCGAGAAGCATGATCAAAAAAAATCGGATCCCGGCCTGTGAAATCGGAGAGCCGGAGGATAATCTTAATCGGATCAGAATTCTTCATGTCATCAGTGATCTCAGCCTTGCCGGCGCTGAGATGAAGCTCTACAAGTTACTCACTTTTACAAACCGAAAACGATTTGCGCCTGCCGTCATCTCCATGAGAGATCGCGGCGAATTGCGCGCGCGCATTGAGGAGCTGGGGATTCCCGTTTACACGCTGGGCGTGCGCGGTTCACTTCCGGGCCCTGTCTCAGTTCTGCGTCTGATTCGGCTGGTCCGCCAACTTCGCCCTGATTTAATTCATGGATGGATGTATCACGGCAATCTGGCTGCGCAGTTTGCGGGCATGTTTACGCGCCGGAGAGCTGCCGTGCTCTGGAGCATTCACCAGTCTCTTTACACTTTTGCCTTTGAGAAGCGCCTCACCACTTTCATAATTAAGTTATGCGCGCGCATCTCGGGGCTGCCGGACAAAGTCATTTACAACTCGAAGACCAGCGCGGCCCAACACGAATCCGTTGGCTACCGCAAGGACAAGCGCGTAGTTCTCTATTATGGGTTTGATACAGAAAAGTTCGCTCCCTCTATCGAGGCGCGGCGCGAGGTTCGTTGTGAGTTGGGCCTGGCGCGGGATGCGATCCTGATAGGCCTGGCTGGCCGTTATCATCCCATTAAGGATCACAGCAACTTCCTGCTTTCCGCCGCGCTGTTGGTAAAGAAATATCCAAACGTCCGGTTTGTTTTATGTGGCAAAGGCGTTGACGGCACGAACCGCTCGCTCCTGATGAAGATTCGCGAACTGGGTCTGACCGATTTTACTTATCTGCTGGGTGAGCGTCGTGACATTGAACGCGTTATAGGGTCCTTAGATATTGCGGTCTCCTCGTCGTACAGCGAAGGCTTCCCCAATGTGGTTGGAGAAGCGATGTCATCGGGAGTGCCGTGTGTGGTGACTGAAGTCAGCGATCTGCCTGAGATCGTTGGTACTACCGGACGCCTGGTACCGCCCCGGAACGCTCGCGCCCTGGCGAGAGCAATCGAGTCACTGTTGGCAATCGGTCCCGAAAGGCGCCGGGAATTGGGGGCCGCCGGGCGCGCCCGGATCATTGAGCGGTATTCACTTGATGCCTCGGTGATGCTCTATGAATCGGCATACGACTACGCGCTGGCACTGTCGCGGTTGAAACAAGAGGACCAGTTACGGCCCGCTCCGGCGCTTGGGAATCAGGTTCCCTGAGACAGAAGCGCGCGTGCGATTTTAGTCATTGCTGAGATGATAATCGAAGAACTAACAGTCACAGCCTTTCAACAGCACACTCGCATCGTAGGTTGCGAAAAGACCAGGCAGGCGATCTGTATAGATCCGGGCGATGACTCAGAGAGCATCGCGCGGGCGATCGATAAGCATGACTTCCAGCTTCAGGGCATCGCCTGCACACACGCACATATGGACCATGTGGGCGGCGTGGCGGCCTTGAAAAAACTTAAGCCGGAAGCACAGATTATTCTTCATCAGGCTGATGAATTCATCTATCAGCAACTTTCGCAACAGCCCGAATGGATTGGTATTCCGCGCGCGCAGTGGTCGTCGCTTGGATTCAATTATGAAGAGCCGCCCACGATTGATGAATACTGGACCGATGGCCAGCTCTATAAAGTGGGCGACTTGGAGTTCAAGATAATCCACTGCCCCGGCCACACACCGGGGCATGTCGTGCTCTTCAACGCAAAAGAGAAAAAAGTTTTCGTCGGCGACGTCCTGTTCGCTGGTTCGATTGGACGGACTGACTTACCCGGAGGATCGACCGAGCAATTGCTGGATTCAATCATGAATAAGTTGCTGCCCCTCGGCGACGAGGTGGAGGTTTACTCCGGCCATGGTCCAACGACGACGCTGGGCCAGGAGCGCCTCACGAATCCATTTTTGACCGGTGCGTACGGAGGGGCGCGCGGCAGCCGGTTCTAAAGTGGTGTTCCCTCTCCGCTGGGAGAGGGTAAGGGAGAGGGCTTAGGGCCGTTACCAGTCGACCGAAAACAGCGCCGACCCTCGATGGGTCGGCGTTGTTCTATTCTTGCGGAGGTGCAGTGCAAACCCTCTCCCTAGCCCTCTCCCAGTGGGAGAGGGAAATAGTAACGAAAAGGGGTGGCCCCCACGGAAGGCCACCCCTATAAAATTAGCTTAGTATTTTCTTAACGGCCGCGTAGCTTGCTCGCTTTCAACTCTTCCCACTTGTCCTTCATCTCGTCGCTGAGCTGGCTGGAGAGCGTCTCCACCGGCAGATTATTTTCCTGACAAAAATGACGCCACAGAATGAAGCGCAGATCAAACTGCCCGGTCTCATCGGAGATCACGTTATCAATCGGCTTATCTTGCTTGCTCATAGTGCCCGTAGCCCCTCTTCCTTTTCTGTCCGACCGCCAGTTTATCAAGTTAGTAACGATCTTAGCCAATTAGCAAGCCGCAAGCAGTGTCTTAATTTGGAGTGCGACGGCGGAGCGCAGCGGCGACGGCGCTTTGGATTGATTCCATCCGGCCTGAAACTATTCATGATCCCGAATGGGGATTAACCGCACCTTTTGTTATAATCAAAAAGCTTCGCAAAATGGGGGCGACAGGCTTCGACAGGAGCTCTGACGTGGATTGTGATGCATGCCGGGCTACTCTATGCAGCTCGTTAAAAAGCGTAGGGAAAAAACAATTGCCAATAACAATGAATTGGCTCTCGCTGCCTAATTAAGCACCGAGCGTCTCCGCCGCAAGTTGCTCATGCGCGCGGATGGAGATGTCACCTTAGATGAGCTGGCCCATTCCTTCGGTCCGTGGGAATGGGCGAGACAAAGCCGGACTAGCTCCTGCTGAGGTCTTGTCGGTTCACTTACTCGGCGGGTTGCGAAGTTCTGATCGGTTCGCCGCTCAGGCAAGAGAAACGACTAAGCATGTAGAGTCCTTCGGCGTTGGTTCTTGGATCCGAGTTCAATTCTCGGCGCCTCCACCATCTTTCGATTTCGGATTGCGGAATTCGGATTGCGGACCTTTCGATTGCAGATTGTTGATTGCGGGTTGCGGATTTCAAGATCAGTAGTCAGTGAGATATCAGATGCCGGGTAGATATCGATTGTTCGGAAGTAACGCGATCTGAGTTCAAGTCCGACTTAACCGACGAGAGAAAACCAGCATTTGGCTGCAAATCCGCAATCCGAATTCCGCAATCCGAAATCGAAAGGTCCGCACTCCGCAATCGCCGCCTCCCTTCCTATCGGAATCTTCGACAGTGGTGTCGGCGGGCTGACGGTTTACCGCGCGCTGCATGAACGCCTGCCGGACGAACGCTTTGTCTATCTCGGAGACACGGCGCGTGTTCCTTATGGCACGAAGTCTTTGAGCACAGTCGAGCGCTACGCGGTTGAGAACGCGCGGTTCCTCGAGGCTCATGGGATCAAGCTATTAGTCGTGGCTTGCAATACTGCTTCGGCCCTGGCGCTGCCGGCGATTCGCGGGGCGGTCAGATGTAACGTGATCGGCGTCATCGAACCTGGAGCCCGCGCTGCCGTGGAAGTCGCGGGCCGGACGCAGCGAAAACGAGTCGGCGTTATTGCCACTGAATCAACGGTAAACAGCGGCGTCTATTCCACGGCCATCGGCAAGCTGGATCCGCAGGCGGTCGTGCTCGAACATGCTTGCCCGCTCTTCGTTTCGCTCGCGGAAGAAGGTTGGGCCGACTCCGAGGTGGCCCGCTCAGTGGCGAACGAATACCTGGCCGAGCTGAAGCAGAGTGGCATCGATTCGCTGGTGCTGGGTTGTACTCACTATCCAATTCTGCGTGGCGTCATTCAGTCCGTGATCGGACCGGACGTTAAGCTGATTGATTCCGGCGAGGCGGCGGCCCGGGACGTCCAAAGCTGGTTGGTTGACTCAGAGCTGGCCCACCCATCTCGCGAAAATAGTGCGCCGGAGCGCCGTCTGTGCGATGATCTGGACCACTTCTATGTAACCGACGCAGCAGAGCGTTTCGCCCGGGTGGCGGAAAGGTTCCTGGGCCATCCGCCTTCGGTCCTGGAAGCCGTGGAAGTTTGGGGGCACGATGAGCTACGAACGGTCTGACGGGCGCGCGGCCAACGAGCTGCGTCCCGTAACAATAATTCCCGGCTACGTTCCGCACGCGGAAGGCTCCGCTCTGATCGAAGTGGGCCGGACTCGCGTACTCTGCGTGGCGACCGTGGAGGAAAAGCTGCCGCCGCACTTGCGCAACCAGCGTGGCCGGGGTTGGATCACCGCCGAATATGCAATGCTCCCGCGCGCCACTTTTCAACGCACGCCGCGCGAAACCGGACGCGGAGGATTATCCGGACGAACGCATGAGATACAGCGTTTGATTGGACGCAGCATGCGCTCAATCGCGAACATGAAAGCGCTGGGGGAACGCACCATCACGCTCGATTGTGATGTCCTCCAGGCCGACGGCGGCACACGCACCGCGGCGATCACCGGAGCTTACGTCGCGCTGGCGCTGGCCTGTCGCCACCTCTTGACGCGCAATAAAATTAATCAGAATCCAGTGATAACTGAACTGGCCGCCGTCAGCGTCGGGATCGTGGGTCAGACACCTTTGCTCGACTTAAAGTACGACGAAGACTCGGCCGCCGAAGTGGATATGAACCTGGTATGCACCGGCGACGGACGTTTCATTGAAGTCCAGGGCACTGCTGAGGGCGCTCCGTTTTCGCGGCCGGAACTGGATCGTTTGTTGGCGCTGGGCGCGGAAGGCATCGAGCGGTTGATCCAGATTCAACGCGCGGCTCTGGCCCAAACCGCCGGCCAGGCCGCATAGACCCAGGCTATATGGACCAGGACAACGGGCCAATAAGGCTGCAGCATCTGAAGACGAGTGAAGACTTTGAGCTAATTCCAGCACTGCCGGTTCCGCGGTAAGAGGGCAGTCAATCAGGAGCTAAGAATCAATGCGTCGCTTAATCGTTCTTTTCGCAACTTTGCTGGTGACCTCGCTGGTCGCATTGGGCCAATCGCAAACCTATACCAGCGATAAAGTCGATTACAGTTTGGAGCTACCCTCCGCGACCTGGCGCGTCACGGTTGAACCGGATGGCGGCCATCAGCACACTGAATTTATTTATGGCGATCGTAATGATGGCTACCTGCGCATCCGCAAAGAAGCAATGGAACCGAATTTGACCATCACCGAATTCGCCCGCCGCGATCAGGAACAAAAAGTCCGCTACCTGCCCGGTTATGTCGATGGCAAAGAAGAGCGCTTCGCCGGTCGTTTAAGTGGGGTGACCATCTCCTACGAATTCACCAGGGACGGCAAACCGATGGAAGGGCGCACCTATTATCTGCAAGCGGACAGTCGCACGGTCTATGCCCTGCGCTTCACCGGCCAGCGCCTCAAGCTGGGCCGCATCCGCAATCAAACGGACATCATCGCGCGCAGCTTCCAACTGAAGTAACTGGTTTATTTGGCCGTCACTCGCCACGCTCCTCTTCAATCAGCGGCCGTAAACCACCCTTCGTGACGGCGATTATTTCAGGAAACTCATTAGAGCTCTGAGTGGTTTGCGCCTGCGCTCAATGAGATTCTTGACTTTTCTAACGCCTGAGATAAAGTTCGATTTCAGCAATTCTGCAACTCATCTTTTTGAGTTTTAGTCTCCAAGCGGATTCATAACTCTTCGTCAATAGTCCTGCTGCGGGCGGCTAACGCCATGAACTCCACGCTTCTTCGTTCAAGTGCTTTGTGCGCGGCTATCGCTGTCCTCTATTTGGTGGCGGGGGAGTGTGGCCTGTCGCTGGCTTCGGTCCATACGAACGTCTCACCGGTTTGGCCGCCGACGGGAATCGCGATCGCAGCGATCCTGCTGCTGGGCTATCGCGTCGCGCCCGGCGTCTTTCTGGGAGCTTTCGTTACTAATCTAACAACCCACGTGACCGTGGCAACAGCGGCGGTGATTGGATTCGGCAATACCTGTGAAGCAGTGTGCGCCGCTTTTCTCGTACTGCGCTACACCGGCGTACGAGTTCCGTTATACCGCGCGCACCACGTCCTTACGTTTGCCGGTCTGGCTGCGTTGGTTAGCCCCTTGTTGGCCGCCACGATCGGCAGCACCGCCCTGTGTGTGAGCGGCGCCGCGTTATGGGAAAACTTTAGTTCCCTCTGGCTCACCTGGTGGCTGGGCGATAGCGTGGGCGCCCTGGTAGTGGCGCCGCTGCTGTTAGTGTGGGGTTCCAGTTTTAGAACGAAATGGGATTCGCGGCAATTGATCGAAGGTCTTGTGCTGGTGATCGCTCTGGCCCTCGTGTCCATGGTGGTCTTCGGCGGTTGGTTTCCCACCGCGGAAAAAACTTATCCCCTCGCGCACCTGGTCTTTCCCTTTTCCATTTGGGCGGCATTTCGCTTTCGCCAGCATGGGGTGACTGCGGTGCTGATAGTGCTGGCGGCGATTGCTGTCTGGGGCACGTTGCACGGCTTTGGTCCATTCATCCATAACAATCCCAACGAATCGCTGCTGTTGCTGCAGGCCTTCATGGGCACGATGACGCTGACAGCGCTGGTGTTGGCCGCCATTGTCGGCGAGCGGAGAGGCGTGGAAGAAGAAAAAGCCGCGCTGGCGTCAGTAATTGAGAGCGAACGCCGGCGCCTGAACAACATCGTGGCGAACGTTCCCGGCGTTGTGTGGGAAGCCTGGGGCCATCCGAATACAAGCGCGCAACAGATGAACTACGTCAGCGACTACGTCGAAACGATGCTGGGCTACAGCGTCGAAGAATGGTTGTCCACGCCGAATTTCTGGTTATCGATAGTCCACCCGGACGATCGTGAGCATGCCGCGCGTGAGGCCGCTAACACCTTTGCCAGCGGAGTACAGGGGATCAATCAGTTTCGCTGGATCACAAAGGACAACCGCGTGCTGTGGGTCGAGAGCCAGTCCGTCGCCGTGCTCGACGAACAGGGCCAGCCCGTGGGCATGCGCGGCGTGACCGTCAACATCACTGAGCAAAAGCTGGTTGACGACGAACGCGCCAGACTTTTGCAGTTGGAGCACGCGGCCCGGAATGAAGCCGAAGAAGCGAACCGGATCAAGGACGAGTTTTTAGCCACCCTTTCACATGAGCTGCGCACGCCATTGACCGCCATGCTCGGCTGGATCGGCATGATGCGGACTAAAAGCCTGGACGAAAACACTTCGGCTTATGCGTTCGAAGCGATTGAACGAAACGCTCGCATGCAGGCCCAGTTAATCGAGGATCTGGTTGATGTGTCGCGCATTGTTTCCGGAAAACTAAAACTGGATACGCGCCCGATGGATCTGATACCCGTGATCCAGGCAGCGGTGGATGCAGTCAAACCAGCGGCCGACGCGAAACAGATTTCCATTGAGATCATGAGTGATCCGTTCATCGGGCCGGTAACGGGCGACCCCGATCGATTGCAACAGGTGATCTGGAATCTGCTTTCCAATGCCGTAAAGTTCACGCCGCGAGAAGGCTCGGTAAATGTGCTGGTGCGACAGGATGCGTCATCCGCGCAAATTATCGTTCGCGATACCGGAGTCGGGATCGCAGCGGAATTTCTGCCGCATGTATTTGAAAGATTTCGGCAGGCGGACTCCACCGCCACTCGTGCTCATGGTGGTCTGGGCCTGGGCCTGGCAATTGTTCGTCATCTGATTGAGTTACACGGAGGCACTGTGGCCGCGGAAAGTGCGGGCACGAATGAGGGTGCGACCTTCATCATCAACCTCCCGTTGACCGCGCAAATTCGCGAAAGTGAGCCGTTGCGCGTGAACGCCGCAACCGGCGCAGACGACGGTCAGGGCAACGCCGGCGAGTTGCGCGGATTGCGCGTGCTGTTGGTAGAGGACGAAGAGGACACGCGGACATTACTCGGCATAGTTTTGGAACAAGCGGGCGCGAATGTCCTGCAAACAAGTACGGCGCATGAGGCGTTGTCGCAGATCTCAGAGTTTCGACCACATGTCTTGCTCAGCGATATCGGGCTGCCGTTCGAGGATGGTTACCAATTGATCCGCAAGCTGCGAGCGTCAGATTTTGAAGTATCAAAGCGAATTCCGGCAATCGCGCTGACAGCCTACGCCACGAACAGGGACCGCGAACTGGCGTTGTCCGCGGGTTATCACCTTCACCTGTCCAAACCGGTCGAAGCCGCGGAATTGATTGCGGCCGTGGCCCGCCTGGCGTTCATGGACGGCAACAATTAAGGAAACAATGCAGCGCTGCGGTTGGGCCCGTACCGAGTTATCGATCAAGTATCACGACCAGGAATGGGGCGTGCCACAGCACGACGATCGAGTTCTGTTTGAGTTCTTGATTTTGGAAGGGGCGCAGGCGGGACTAAGTTGGGAAACGATTTTGCGCAAGCGGGAAAATTACCGGCGGGCTTTCGCTGGCTTCGATCCGCGCAAGATCGCGAAATACGATGCAGCGAAGGTGGGCCAGCTGCTTTCCGATCCGGGAATCGTTCGCAATCGCCTGAAGGTCGCGGCGGCTATTCAGAACGCGCGGCAGTTCCTGCGAGTGCAAAAAGAGTTCGGCAGTTTTGACTCCTACGTTTGGCAGTTTGTCGGCGGAAAGTCTTTGCAGAGGAAACGCGGCGCGGCGGCGGTGCCGGTGAGTACGGCGGAATCGGAAGCCCTCAGTCGCGATCTATTGCAAAGAGGATTCAAGTTTGTCGGTCCCACCATTTGCTATTCGTTCATGCAGGCCGTAGGCATGGTTAACGACCACGATCCCAAATGCTTCCGCTATGCGCAATGTCAGAACCGCCTGCGGTAGCGGGCGGGCCTGCCGAATGCGGACTGCGGATTTCGGATTGCGGATTGATAAGAAGAAGCCGCACAAAATTTACCTGAACTTCCGTATTCTCCCCCTCTCCGCAAGCGGAGAGTGGATGGGGGAGAGGTTGCCCGTGCGAACCCCCACCCCTAACCCCTCCCCGTTTACGGGGAGGGGAGACACGAGGCTGAATCCGAGTTTTTGTTCAAAGCGGTTCTGCCATTATGGACGCGGAATTGAAATTAAGGATTGTGCTCAATCAACCGACGCCAGGCGTGGATTTTGGTGTGCAAAAAGGTCACGGCAATGATTACGAGACCATCCAACTGCAGCGGTCGAAAACTAAAGACCTTTCCTTCGAGTTTAGTGTGCGGGTAGCGAAGGGGAAATCAGAGGAGCCAAATTTTCTGGGCCCAATCGTTCAAGGTCCCACCGGACAGCGATTCGTTTACATCGACATCGGTACCTACGCAGGCCAGACGGGGACACCCTGGGGTCGCCGCCTGAAAGTGCCACTGAGTGGCATCACCTGGCAGATGATTGATGAAATGTCGACTGATGAGAATTCGTGTCTGGAAACAGACATCCCCGGCACCGGCCGGGATGGCGGCCCCACTTGCGGCACCGTGAAGCCCTTCGCAGGATGGAGTCAGAACCGCCTGCGCTAGCGGGCGGGCCGGCCGATTGCGGACTGCGGATTTCGGATTGCAGATTAGCGACGCTTCGGTCGGCTTGAGCGCTCCAACGATCTTATCTTGCCGGATGATTGTCGTTCTCAGCGATCCGCAGTCCGAGCTCCGCAATCGGCAGGCTTCTCAGCGCCTCCACCTTCTTCCGAAACTGAAATAGAAAACGATCGCGTCGCAGGATTTCTGTCCGATTCAGCGCAAACAAATCGAGCGGATCATTCGGTCCGTAAGAAGTTGTGAAGGCGGCCGTGTGGCCGGCGTCTCTGACAATTCGCTTGGCCTCTTCCGAAAAAAAACCGGCGGGATAGGCGAAAGTTAGACAAGCCTTCTGCGTCAGCGATTCAATCTCCTTCTTCGCTTCAAACACTTCAGTTTGCACTTCACCAGGCGAAAGTTCGTGCAAAAGCCGGTGATTCAGAGAGTGCGAGCCAAACTCAATTCCATCGCGCGACATGGCAAGAATTTCTTCCCGGCTCAAGTGCGCGCGCGGGCCCTCGCCGGCGGCCGCTGCTTTGGTCGATAACTCGCCGATGCAGGACGGGATAATGAAAATCGTGGCCTTGATGCCAAACTTTCGGAGCACCGGAAACGCGTTCGCATAATTGTCCTTCCAGCCGTCATCGAATGTCAGCGCGATGCCGTTTGGCGGGAATCGCCCTTGTTCCTGAAAGTGTGCAATCAGTTCGGAGGTTGTATAGAAATCAAAACCCGCTTGTTTTAGATAGGCCATTTGACGCGCAAATCTTTTGGGCGGAGTGAAGCCACCGCGCACAAGCGAATCGGGCGCCGGCTTATCAATCTTGTGATAGAAAATTACAGGTACATTCATTACTTCAGCAGCCGGTCGGGCTTCTGTGCACCTCTAGATGTTGGGCTCTTCAAAAACGCTGACGTCTGAATCGGCGCGCGTCAGAAACCAGTTGTCCGGTTGATACATTAGTTCGTGCCGATTTGGAGAGTAGACCATGAACTCAGGCGACGACTTGATCCTCCAGAACCCCAAATGCTTTAAGCGGGCTTCGACCATTGGATCGAGTACATCAGTCACCAAGCTGCCGGCGCGCTTCTCGATGGCCATCCGCAAAGCGGCCCCCAATAGCTCATCGATAATATTTTCGGCGTCGCGGGCATCGTAGCAAATATCGCTGATCGCGCCTTTGCTCGGCGCGCCATTCATCTCTGGTTTTCTGAAAAACAGGACCACATAACCCTGCAGTTTCTCATTGTCGAAAAGGCCTAATACTGAAAACGTCTTTCCCGGCTGTTGGCGAAACTGCCATCGCAGGTAACGGGAGCCGCGAATCACCGCGCACGGCCATTGGGGCGCGACACGCTGCCAGAGATCGTCGAAAGTTTTATCAAACTCTTCAATGAGGCGAACGTCATAGCGCCCGGTCTGGGGAGCACTCCGCATGCTGTTCCGCACCGGAGCAAAACTGAGATTAGCCAGTTCACGCAGCGGCGCTAACTTCGCAATCTCCTTCAATGCATTTCCCGGGTAGAGCAGCCGGTGATAGCGGTGGACGGATCCCATTGCCACCCAATCCAGACTGCGCAGAACGTTCCCGGACATCTCGTTGAAACCAAGAGCGAACATGGTTGGATACTTTTCCCGCGCCAGCAGCAGCAAACGCTTGCCCAGTTTCTGTCCCCGGTATTCCGGAAAAAGTATGAAGTCGAGAATCCAGATTCCGCGCCGGATTTCTTCGTTCACCTTAAGTTCAACCAGGATAGTGGCGGCCTGGCCGACGACACGTTCGCCGTCTTTAACGATCCATAAGGGAACATCGTTGGGCGCGGTATAGGGATTTTCCAGATAATGCCATTTCCACCAGACAGGATCGTGTTTGCGCGGCTCATTGGCGTAGGCCACGCGGAGGAAGGCGAGGAGTGCTTCCTGATCTGACAACTCAAATTGTTTGATTTGAACTTCGTGGGGCATGCGCGGGTTGGATTCAGCCTCTCTCTTTCCAATAGCCAGGCCGACGACTCACATGCGCCACGGCGATCGGGTAGATTCTGTCACGCTCGAGCCGATAGACAAGCGAGTAGGGAAATTGGCGGATTAGGATGCGACGAAAGTCGTCAAACATGACTCGACCCGCAAGAGGCCGTGCGCGCAACAGACCACAGCCTTCGGAGATTCGCTGGGGAAGAATCGCTCCAAGTCCCGATTGCCGCGATTCATAAAATATTGTCGCTGCCTAGAGTTCTTCGTCGGCGTGTTCGTGAAACTCTATTTCAAGCATCGCAGCAACTCGCGAGCTTCACGAAAAACCTGGTCGGCAGGCTTCAACTTGGCAGTGCCGGTGCGTATTTCGGCATCACGCCGCCGAATTTCGTCGAGCCAGAGTGCCTCGGCATCTTCGTCGACGACTTCGTCGAGGCTTTCAATCAGCGCATGAGCTAACGAAGCTCTCGATTCGATCGGCAGAGTCAGCAAATCATCCTTGAGTCTTTCGAATTCAGTAGCCATTGCGATTGGAATTTTACAAGATCGATCGAACAGAATTCTAGAGTAACCTGCGCGCGTGCTTCAGCACGTTCTCCACATTGAAACCCAGTTCGCGCATGGCGACGTCGCCGGGCGCCGAGCCGCCGAACCGATCGAGACAGATCACATCGCCGCCCGGCCCGACCCAGCGGTCCCAACCGAGACGCACTCCGGCTTCGATTCCCAGACGTGCGGTGATCGATGGTGGCAAAACTTCGTCGCGATATTCTTTCGGTTGCTCGGCGAACAACTCCCAACAAGGCATAGAAACTACCCGAGTCGGAATGCCGTCGGCTTGTAATTGCGTGCGGGCGTCCAGGGCGAGCGAAACTTCTGATCCGGTGGCGAGCAAAATCATTTGCGGAGCGGTTGCAGCGACGGAGCCTTCTCTGACGGTCGGGCTAACCTCCGCTGCGGCTGCACCGTCGGCTTCGGCAAGAATGTATGCGCCGCGGCGCAATCCATCGGCTGGCGCGAAGACGTTGCGATCAATCAACGGAACTTTCTGGCGTGTCAACGCGAGGGCGGTGGGTGCCTTACGTCGCAGGATGGCAAGACGCCACGCCTCGCGCACTTCATGCACATCGGCCGGGCGTACGACGAACAGGTGCGGAATGGCGCGCAGCGCGGCGACATGTTCTACCGATTGGTGTGTCGGGCCGTCTTCACCAAGTCCGATCGAGTCGTGCGTGAATACATAAATCACCTGCACTTCGGAAAGCGCAGCCAGACGAATCGCCGGTCGCATGTAATCGGAAAAAGTAAGGAACGTTCCGCCAAACGGAATCAAACCGCCGTTCAAGCTCATGCCGGTTAAGGTCGAGCCCATCGCATGTTCGCGCACGCCGAAGTGAACGATGCGCCCTTCGTAGCTGCCTGCTTCAAAGTCGCCGCCGTCTTTGATGTCGGTGTTGTTGGAAACGCCCAGGTCCGCAGAGCCGCCAATCAACATGGGCATGTACGGCGCCAGCGCGTTAATGACCTGACCGCTCGCAACTCTGGTAGCGACCGGCTTCGCGTCGGCGAAGGAAGGCAGGTGAGTTTCCCAATCTGCCGGCAGCTCACCGCTCATCACCGTGCGCCACGACGCGGATAGCTCGACATGCTTTGATTTGTACTCGCCGACCATGTCGTCCCACTCTTTTTCCTGTTGTTGCCCGCGTTCGATTGCCTGGCGAAAATACTGCAGCGCTTCTTCGGGAATAAAGAATTGTTTGTCTTCAGGCCAACCGAGATGGCGTTTGGTTTCGCGTACCGCGTCTTCTCCCGGCGCGTCGCTGTGGGCTTTGCGCGTCCCTGCCGTTGGCATGCCAAAGCCGATGGTGGTTTTCACTGAGATGAGTGAAGGCTTGGTGCCGACCGACTGCGCCTCGCGAATAGCGGCTTCGATGGCGTCGGTGTCGTTGCCGTCTTCGACCGTCAATGTGTGCCAGCCATAAGCAGCAAAGCGTTTTGGCACGTCTTCGCTGAACGCCAGGTCGGTAAACCCTTCTATGGTGACTTTGTTGTCGTCATACAGATAGATCAGCTTCCCCAGTTTCAGGTGGCCCGCGAGGGATGCGGCTTCCGAAGCGACGCCCTCCATCAGGTCGCCGTCGGAGACGATCGCGTAGACGTTGTGATCGATGATGGGGAAGTCTTTCTGATTGAACTTCGCGGCGAGGTGCGCTGCGCCCATTGCCATCCCGACCCCATTCGCAAAACCCTGGCCCAATGGACCGGTCGTTATTTCAACGCCGGGCGTCAGGCCGTATTCCGGATGTCCCGGCGTTTTCGAGTCCCACTGGCGAAAGTTTTTCAGTTCTTCCAACGGCAGATCGTATCCGGTGAGGTGGAGCAAAGAGTAAAGCAGCATCGAGCCATGACCGGCGGAAAGCAGAAAGCGATCTCGGTTATGCCACTTTGGGTTCCTGGGATTGTGCCGCAAAAACCGCGTCCACAGAACGTACGCCATTGGCGCCGCCCCGAGCGGTAAACCCGGATGACCCGACTCCGCCTTTTGCACTGCATCGAGCGAGAGAGTTCGAATCGTATTGATGCAAAGCTGGTCGAGGGTTTTGGTTTGATCGTTCATCTGCGGCGTGGAAGCGCTCGTTCCGCTCATTCGTTAGACTCCGGCTGGAATTTTCGACTTGCTAAGAACTTCGGGGTTGCGTGTGAGAAGGAATACTAACACGTTTGCCGCGGAGCTGGCGTCGTAATAGCGAAGCTCTTTGGAGTGCGGCGACCTGTCGCCGCTTTCTTATCCGGCTGCTAGCCGCCGCAGTTGAATGCGACAAGTTGCATCCTCTTGAAAGCGGCGACAGGTCGGCGCACTCCAAAGAGCTTCGCTAGCATTAATTCAACTTGGTTAGCTCAAACCCCTTCCGATTTGCTCGGGACACACTTATGATGTCTCGCGTATGAAGGTCTGAAAGATTCTCAGGCTGATCCCCCAACAAATATGAGCCGCGCACATTTCGATCAGGCCGCCTGCGATGCCCTCGCGCAGTGCGTCAAGGGAATTGAGAAAGACACAGACGCCGAGATCGTCATCGTCGTCCGCGCGCGTTCGGGTTCTTATCGCCAGGCTGATTATCTGTTTGGCGGCATTCTTGGTTTTGCCGGACTTCTCTTCGTCATCTTCTCGCCATTCAACTTTCATCAGTACTGGATCCCAATTGACGTCGCTTTGCTCTTTGCGGCCGGGGCCCTTCTTTCGTCACGTACAGACGGCATCAGACGCTGGCTGACCACGAAGAAGTTTCGCGCTGCTGCGGTCCGTACTGGAGCAGCCGCCATGTTTTACGAAGCCGGCATCGCTAATACCGACGCCGAAATGGGGGTGCTGATTTACCTTTCACTGCTCGAGCGAAGATTGGAACTAATCGCCGACCGTGGTGTTTTAAAGGCCGTCCCGCCGTTGGAATGGAACCACAAGCTTTTCAATTTGCGGCAGGCCGGACGCCGGCCCGAGCTGAAAACATTGAACGAGGCAATGTGTGAACTGGGCCTTCTGCTGGCCAAACATGTGCCGGCGACGGGCGAGAATCCGAACGAATTGCCTGACATGCCGCGCTTCGAGTTGAAATGACTTCAGGGCGACGACCTTATCTCCGCTGGATCCTGGCGCTGCTGATCTTCCTCAGCGCTGCGATCGTTGCTGCCGCGCTGTTTTCGCCGGAGGTCTGGGCGCGCGTTGGTGGCGGCGGATCCTACGGTGGCGGAAGTCGCGGCGGTGGCAGCAGCGGAGGTGGTGGAGGAGGCGGCGGCGCTGCGCTGGTCCGGTTCCTGATTTATCTAACGGTCGAGTATCCGGCGATCGGAATTCCACTCGACATTCTCATCATTGGCGGGTTGATTTACCGTTGGACTCGCCCCCGCAGGAAGAAGACCGAAGTCTATTCGTCGAACACTGTTGCCTGGTCACCGGCCGGCGGCGGTCAAGCGCAACAAAGGGTCAGCCAGCAGTTCGATCAACTTCGACGGTTCGATCCCAACTTTTCCGAAATCATCTTTGCGGATTTCTGCTACGCGCTGTACGGACGAGCGCATCACGCGCGGGGTGAGGGCGCCGCGGCGATCCAATTGCTGGCGCCTTACTTGAGTGAGCCGGTGCGTAATGCCCTGCGGCAACGCAATCCCCCACAGTTGCAATCAGTCGAAGGAATCATCGTCGGAGCTATGCAGGTAGCGAATGTCGATGGCCTGGCCACCCCATGGGTGCGCATTAGTTTGGAATTTGAAGCCAACTACACTGAAGTGGTTGCGACCGGCAAGCAGGGCAACGGCGCGAAACAGCAAATGAGTTATTACGTGCGCGAGCGTTGGGAACTTGAGCGCAAGCGCGATGTGTTATCGCCGCCCCCGGAACAGGCGACGGCGCTGCATTGTCCTCGCTGCGGCGCTCCGCTCGAACAGGACACCGTGGGAGCGTGCAAGTTCTGCGGCACAAAGATCGATAGTGGAGAGTTTCAATGGTATGTCCGCTCGGTGAGCCTTTTAAGCAGAGAAGGCAAAGGACCGTTGTTGACTTCCAATGTGCCGGAGGTAGGCACTGATTATCCGTCGGTGGTCCAACCAAACTTTGATAACGTTCGCATGGCTTTTGAGCAGAGTCATCCCGCGTTTTCATGGGGCCAGTTTCAAACACGCGCGCGATTAATCTTTGACGAATTACAGACTGCGTGGTCCACGCTGGCGTGGGAACGCGCGCGGCCGCATGAGACGGATAACATCTTCCAGATGCATCAGTATTGGATCGAAGCGTATAAGCGGCAGGGTTTGCGTAACGCGCTCGACAATTGCGTGATTGATGCGATCCAGCCGGTGAAGATCAAAGAGGACGCATTTTATGACGCCATCACTCTGCGCATCTGGGCGCAGGGTTTCGACTACACCGTGAACCAGGCGGGGAAGGTAGTGGCTGGTTCGAAAAGCAGCCTGCGGCGGTGGAGCGAATATTGGACGTTCATTCGTAATCGAAACGCGAAGCCAATGGAGGCGCGCGGTGAATTGAATTGTCCAAATTGCGGCGCCTCATTGAAAGTAAACGCCGCGGGCATTTGTGAATTTTGCGGCGGAAAGATAACCTCGGGAGAGTTTGATTGGGTGTTATCAAAGATCGAGCAGGACGAATCGTACGCGGGCTGACATCCATTTTTCGCAGTCCGACATCGAATTCCCGCAACGAATGCACGCCCCCCTGAAGCGAAAATCTTGTCTTTTCTGGAGTTTCCGGTGAAACGAAGTTTATTTCTGACCCTGCTAGTTTGGTGTTTGCTGGTGCATCCGGCTTTCCTGGCCGGCCAGACGCGCCCCACTCCCAAGCCGCGTCCCAAACAATCGGCTGCGGCGCCGCCGGCAAAATCTGTCCCGCTCGCGGAGGCAGTGCCATTCGTCAATAAGATGCTTCCCAACGGGCTCGAGATCGTCGTGCTCGAGGATCATTCAGTCCCGCTCGTCACGGTGGAGTTGGCTGTGCGTAATGGTTCATTCACGGAGCCGCCGGAACTGAATGGCTTGTCGCATCTCTACGAACACATGTTCTTCAAGGCGAACCGGGCGACAACCAACGGTGAGGAGTATCTGAAGACCATCGATCAACTGGGGATCGTTTATAACGGCGAAACCAAGGAAGAGATTGTCAATTACTACTTCACCACGACGACGCCAAACTTGCCGGTGGCGATGCACTTCATGCGCGATGCCGTTCGTTATCCCTTATTCGATGAACGACAGTTTTCCCAGGAGCGCGAAGTCGTAATCGGCGAGCTCGATCGGCACGAGTCGAACCCCTTCGGCGCCCTCACCCAGACGATGAACAAGCGTCTCTTCTACAAATACCCAAGCCGGAAAGATCCGGGTGGCAACAGAGAAACAGTGGCCACCGCGACCGTTGAGAAAATGCGGCTGATCCAGGGGCGCTATTATGTCCCCAACAACTCTGCCATCGTGCTCACCGGCGACGTCACGCCTGCCGCCGCCTTCCAGATGGTGACAGAGTTATTCGGAGATTGGCCCAGCCGGCCGGTGGATCCTTTCAAAGAGTTCCCTTTGGTGGAGCATCCGCCGCTGCCGAAGAGTGAAGGCGCTATCATCAAGCAGCCGGTCCAAAACGTGATCATCGACCTGGGTTGGCATGGTCCCTCCATCGGCAGGGACGATGAAGCTACTTACGCCGCCGATGTTTTTTCGTTCATTCTGCAGCAGCCGAATTCACGCTTTCAGCGCGCGCTGGTGGATTCAGGTCTGGTTACGAACGTTAACCAGGGGTACTACACGCAGCGGAATGTGGGACCCATTACTCTGATTGCGCAGACCACGCCGGAAAAAGCGAAGGCCGCCACCCGCGCCATCTATAACGAAATCGCGCACTTCAACGATCCCAACTACTTTACGGACGAACAACTGGAAAGCGCGAAGGCGATGCTTGAGGCCGACGATCTTTTCTCGCGCGAGAAGCTGGACGACTATACGCACACGATCAGCTTCTGGTGGGCCTCAACCGGATTGGATTATTACCGCGGCTACCTGTCGCGGTTGCGCGCCACCTCGCGGGCGGACATCAGCCGTTATCTGACGCGGTACGTGCTGGGCAAGCCACACGTTGGGCTGGCGCTGATGAGTGAAGAATCGGCAAGAATTTCGGGTCTAACCACGGAAGATTTAATCGGCAATGAGAAATAGCATGCGAACTCTACAACCGGATACTGACGGCAAATCATCGATGAGCGCCAATAAAAGCAGGATGAAAGTTCAACGGCAACGCGCCTGGGCTCCAGGTCTGGCCCTTTTACTGTTAGCTCTTTTTTCGACGCAGATTGCGGCGCAGACTGCAGCTCCGGCTACAGGCATGATGGCGCCGGCTCCCGCTGCTCAGGCTGAGAGAGTGGTAGCGGACACGACAAAGCTGGTCACGGAGTTTGAGGTCAACGGTCTCAAAGTTCTGGTGAAGCAACGTGAAGGCAGTCAGACCGCCGTCGTGGGACTTTTCATACGGGGTGGCGCCAGCAATGTCACGGCCAAGAACGCAGGAATCGAAGCCCTGATGCTCGACCTCTCGTCCGAGGCCAGCGCGAGCTTTCCGCGCGAACGGATGCGAAGCGAAACTGCGCGCCTGGGCACCGGCATTAGCTACGGCGTGAACTACGATTACTCGGCGCTGATCATGGGAACCACGCGCCGCAACTTTGATCGCTCGTGGCAAATGTTCACCGACGTGGCGCTGCATCCGAGTTTTGCTGCCGACGATTTTGAGCGGGTAAAAAACCGCCTGATGGTTGCGCGCAACGACGATCAGGACACGCCGGATTCGTACCTGCAGCTACTGCAATCGCGCTCTCTCTATGCCGGGCATCCTTACTTGAACAACCCCGGCGGCACGGTGGAATCACTCAGGAGTCTGACCCTGGACGATGTCAAGCGTTATCACCAGGAAATGATGCAGACGTCGCGTCTACTGCTCGTGGTCGTCGGCGATATCGATCCGCAGCAGATAAAGGAGCGCGTGGCAGCGTCGCTGGGGAAACTCCCGCGCGGCAACTACCGGGCGTCATCGGCGCCGGCGCTGGCTTTCACCACTCCGGCCGTTGATGTCACGTCGCGCGCTCTGCCGACCAATTATGTGATGGGGAGTTTTGTAGCGCCGCCCATGACGGCCGCCGACATCTACGCCATGCGCGTTGCCTCGTCCGTGTTGCAGGGCCGAGTGTTCTTCGAAGTTCGTACCCGACGAAATCTTTCGTATGCGCCCGATGCTTTCTTAGGTAGCCAGGCGGCGAACGTAGGCGGCATTTATGTGACTGCGGTCGATGCTAACCAGGCCGTGCGCGTAATGCTCGACGAAATCGCGCGCCTGCAACGCGAGCCGCTCGATCCCCAGGAGATCAAATCGACGGTGCAGCAATATCTGACGAAGTACTACATTGGCGAACAAACCAATTCCGCCCAGGCCGGCGAGCTTGCCCAGTACGAACTAATCGGTGGCGGGTGGCGCAACTCAGCGGACTTTCTCGAGCGCCTGCGCGCGGTTACACCAGCGCAAGTGCAACAAGTGGCGCAAAAGTACATGCGCAATATTCGCTTTGTGGTATTAGGCGATCCGACAAAGATCGATAAGTCGATCTTCATGCATCAGGCGGGATAAGTATACGCAGGCCAGGGCTTGCGCTACATCAAGCTTATCTTTCCATCTGGGTCTTTAGTTTCTTCAATAAGTCCGCATCCAGCAATTCCAGCTTTCGCGCCTGGGCCAGCGCCGACGCGCGATCGCCCAGCTCCAGATACGTCATTCCCAAATTGTAATAAGCTTCGGCCATCTCGGGCCGGAGCAGTGCGGCTTGCCGGTAAGAGGCAACCGCATCATCAAACCTCGAGACCTCGAAATAGGCATCGCCCAGGCGGTTGTGGGCTTCGGCGGAATTCGGCCGGAGCTGCAGCGCGCGCTGGTAAGCACGAATCGCTTCCTCGTGTCTTCCCTGCTTCCCCTTGCAAAAACCAACTTCGACCCAGGTCTCAGCCCGGCGCGGATTCTTGTTAACGGCGTTCTCAAAATAAGAAAGCGCGCTGTCGTAGTTTCCCAGCCAGAGCGAGTCCAGTCCGTTGCGATACCACACGTCCGCCAGCGCGTCAGTGCGTTGTAAAGATCGATTTCTCTCAGCCAAATCCGCGAACGAAGACAGCGCTTCGGGAGCCATCGTCATAATCCGCGCTGACGCCAGGGCCAAATTAATGTTTTGACCGTTGGTGACTTTGACGGTGACTATGCCGATCACCTGGCCCTTCAAATTAAATAGCGGGCTGCCGCTGTTTCCATGCGAGATGGGAACAGTCACCTGGATAATCTTTCCCAGGTTCGGCACGTCGCGGATCGCCGAAACGATTCCGTCGCTGACTGAGCCTTCCAACCGTAGGGGATTGCCAATGGCGAAAACCTTCTCGCCTTCTTCCGGCAAGGTGATTGCCATGACCGCCGAGCGCGACCGCTCGGGCGGCAAGTCAACGCTGAGCAGTGCCAGATCCGCCTCTTCGTCTACACCCAGAAGCCCGGCGACTGCGTAGCTTCGTCCCTTGCCGTCCAGTGTTTTGATTTCGGCGCGTTGCGCTCCCCGCACCACGTGCAGGTTAGTCATCACCTGGCCCGGGCGAATGAAGAAACCGCTGCCACTAATCAGCGATTCGCCTTTGGCATCGTAAGTCGTGACCGATACCACTGCGGGTTTTACCTGTCTAACCAAATCCGGCAGGCTGGCTTGGGAGCGGGCTGCGGTTGAAGCGAAGGTTAAAAGTAGAACCACCAGCAGCAATCGGGGGAAATTGCGTTTTCGCATAGCGTTATTCTTTTCTGTGGGTTCGTTCAGCGTTCGGAACTGTTTTCAGGAGGTTGGGAACCCTGACTAACAAAAGTCCGTCGCTCGGTTCACCGGAAACGTCTGCTGTTTCGGTCGACCGAACTCGGGGAAAAAATTCAGTCTAATTTGTCGTCGGGAAAAACCCGGGATCGAAGGAACATCGCCGATCTCCCGGGCCGGGCGGAATGTTTACACGAATGCTTGCTGAGAAGCAATACTTTTAGTCATCAGAGCGTGAATTAGTTTAAGGATGAGCGGCATGATGGACAAAAGAAAGAGGCTGACCTTTTATCAAGGTCAACCTCTGTAGAAAGGCACAGACTAGAAGTCTGGCCACAGGTTACTTGATTATCCGCAGAATCACCGGACCACTCGGCGCGGCGATGTCCATAGACGGTTCCGTAGTCAGGAACAGACCAAAGTCAGGCAATGCCACGTTGGTGTGGTTCACGTCCGTGTCGATCTCGGCGACGTTCGGTGTGCCTTTGTTTGCAGTTGATCCCAACCGCGTAAACGTGCCGTCGGGAGCTACCGCCCACAGCGTCAGGAACGCATCAGTCGGTACGCCCGAAAGCTCGTGAAATTTCGCTTTCACGCGAGTGGCGCCACTGTCTTTGTAGTTGGGTTTCAGGAAAATTGTCGTCCGCTTTGCGTGATACGTATCACCACCAAAGTTAACCTTCATCTCGGTTTCTTTGTCGGTCGGCAAAGATGGAATGCCAATCATCGGAATCGCGTACGGCGACGTAGCCGCGGCGACTTTTTCGCCACTGGCTACAATCTTGTCATCTTCTTTTCGCGCGAGCGGCACCACGGCCAATCCCGTCGGGACGGCGCTACGGAATATCACCGGCGCTTCCGGCGAGAAGGTGGCGAGGTTAGCTTCCGGCGAAGCGATGATCATAAAGCGCTCCAGCGGAAGCGGATTAGTAGTGGCATACGTCGCGACTCCGTTTTCAATCACCAGTGGACCAAGCAGCGTAGTCGTGCCGGTCGGATCTACTGCGTAAAGATTTAGCGCCGCCATGTCGGCCGGAATTCCCGTCAGGTTCACTTTCACGGTGGTGCCGTCAGGGCTGCGCAGAATCGTGGCGCGGCCAGTGGCGCCTTTGAGAGTTGCCGCCGGCGTTAGGTCAACGATTACTTCTTTGCCGACTGGATATTCAACCACCGTCCACGTGCCATCGGAATTTTGCACAACCTTCTGTGCCGTGGTGGTGGTAACTGTTTTCACTTCCTGCCCTGCTGTCAGGGCGGCGACTGAGAGCGCCAGAATCGCCGCTCCCATGATTGAGACTAGTTTCTTGGTCATAAGCATTCTCCTCCTTAAGGATCCTATAGCCTGTCGGGATTAGCTTGTCGGGGGAGTTAAATATTTTTGGTTTGCGAATGATTACAGGGCAATGAATATGCCAGTGGTGGCGGGGCCGTTAATGCAACAAAACCGTTATTTTATTGAGGAAATTGGCGTTTCTGGGCGAAACGTTCCGATACAGAGGTGTATCCTTGTGCGTCGGGTCAGTAGTTACGCAGTTCGGTAATCGCCTGTAGCACGTCCGCTACTTGCGGCAGGATCGCATCTTCCAATTGAGGTGCGTACCCGACGAAGGTATCGAGGGCGGCAACACGGCGCACCGGCGCATCGAGGTATTCGAATAACTCGTCAGAGATGCGCGCCGCGATCTCAGCACCGTAGCCGAACGACAGCGTATCCTCGTGCGCGACGATCACCCGCGAGGTCTTCTTCACGGTTTCCGTGATCGCGTTCCAGTCGTAAGGATTAAGACTTCGCAGGTCGATGATCTCGACATTGATTCCCTGCTGTTCGGCTTGCCTGGCCGCAACAACTGAGCGTTGCACGAGCGCGCCGTAGGTGATGATGGAAAGGTCGCTTCCTTCACGCACGGTCCGGGCTTTGCCAAACGGAATCATGAATTCGTCAGAAGGATATGGCGACTTGTTGTAAGTCTGCCGGTACAGGTGTTTGTGCTCGAGGAACAGAACGGGGTCGTCGCAGCGAATGGCGGTGCGCAAGAGCCCATTAGCGTCCAGCGCCGTCGCCGGATAGACCACCCGCAATCCCGGAATGTGCGTGAACAGGGAAACGCCTGACTGTGAGTGATAGATCGCGCCGCCTTTCAGATAACCACCGACGGGCACGCGCATCACGACTGGCGCAGCGAAGTCATTACCAGAACGCCAACGCATCAATGCCAGCTCGTTGCGGATCTGATGATAGGCCGGCCAGATGTAATCAAAGAACTGAATCTCAACTACCGGCTTCAGACCGCGCGTCGCCATGCCGATGGCGCGGCCGACGATGTTGGCCTCGGCCAGGGGCGAATTGAAAACGCGAGCGCTGCCGAAGTTCCGTTGCAGGTTGGCCGTGACCTTGAACACCCCGCCTTTGCCTTTAACTTTGTCGATGTACTCCTCGCGCGAAACATCGGCCACGTCCTCGCCAAAAACGACGATGCGCGGGTTTCGTTTCATTTCCGTGTGCAGACAGCGGTTAATCAAATCAACCATCGTGCCCGGGTTGCCGGATAATTCCGCGCCTTCTTCCGTGTCAAACTCTGAGACAGTCGGATCGATTCGCGGCGAGTAAACAAACTTCGTGGCGGTTTCGGGCGCCGGTTGCGGGCTGGCCAGGGCCAGGTCCGCCGCTTCGTTAACCTCCTGGTCTACTTCGTCCTTGAGCTTTTGCAGTCCTTCCTGATCGATGATGCCGTCCTGGACCAGGACTGCGCCGAAACGTTTGATCGGATCGCGCTCCGCGTCGGAAGTCCGTTCCTCATCAGGCCGGTAGAGTTTTTCGTCGTCGGAAAGTGAATGCGAATAAGGACGAATGACTTTGGCGTGAACGAAAGACGGCCCGCGGCCTTTGCGACAATTAGCCACCGCGCGACGCATCGTGGCGAGCGATTCGACGGCGTCAGTGCCATCGCATCGTTGCAGGTAAAGATTAGGAAAGCCGGAAACCAATTTTGACACGTCGCCGCCGGCGGTTTGCACTTCCACCGGGACGCTGATCGCGTAGCCGTTGTCTTCGAGCAAAAACACGACGGGCAGTTTCAGGTTGCAGGCAGTGTTCAGTGCTTCCCAAAATTCACCTTCGCTGGATGTACCGTCGCCGAGCGATACGTAAACAACCTCGTCCGCGTGGAACCGCTTGATCCGGCCTTTCAACTCTTTGATTAATTTGAAACGGTAGTTTGCTTCCGCACAGCCGACTGCCTGCAACAGTTGCGTACCGGTGGGCGATGACTGTGAAACAATGTTCAGTTTCTTGTGGCCCCAGTGTGAAGGCATCTGGCGGCCATGCGAGTTGGGATCTTTTTCCGCGCCCACCGCCGACAGGAGTTGCTCAAGTGGCGTCATGCCTAATTGCAAACAGAGCGCGCGGTCACGGTAGTAAGGATAGAACCAGTCGTAACCCGGTTTCAGCGCCATGCCGGCGGCGACCAGGATCGCTTCGTGGCCGGCGCCGCTGATTTGAAAGAAGATTTTGTTCTGGCCCTTGAGCTGGATCTCTTTGTCGTCGATCCGGCGCGAAAGGTACATCGTGCGATACAGCGCAATCATCTGCGCTGGTTCGATTGCTCGATCCGGGCGGCGATCGGTGCGACGGTCAACTGTTCCTGTTTTCGGCGCCGGCCGGCGGTCTCTTGCCGGGGGCACTGGCTTAATAGCGGGAGCCGGGCGCAACTCAGCCGCCTTCACCACCGGCGCGGGCGCAGGTTTAGCGGCGGCGGCGCGCTCGGCCTCCGTTTTCTTCACCAATCGCAGGACTTTTGTGTCGCTCATGATTGTGAACCGTTCGAATACTCGCTCTCTAAAATCTCGCGATATTCTTCCGCCATGCTGGGATGTCCGTGCGCCGAGGCGGCGGTCATCCCGCGCCTGTAAGTTTCACATGCTTCATCGCGTCGATCCATGCGTTCGTAGGCGCGGGCCAGCATGCCGTAAGCATTTCCTTCATCATCAGCCGCCGCCAAATAACGCTCAAGCACTTCGACCAGCTTCGATTCGTCTCCGGCCTTTTCGTATTCCTTGGCCAGGCCAAACAGCACCGCCGTGTTCGCGGGATCGCCCTGCAGAATCTGTTCGAAAACTTCGATGCGTGATGCAGCCATGTGATTACTTGCCGGCGATTATCAACTTAGCAATTGTCTGCAACTGCATGTTCGAGGTGCCTTCGTAAATTGCGCCAATTTTTGAATCGCGCCAGAACTTCTCAACGGGATAGTCTTTGACGAAGCCATACCCGCCGTACATTTCAATCGCCTTCGAAGTAATTCGTTCCGCGGCCCGCGACGAATAAAGCTTAGCCATCGCCGCTTCCTTCACGAAATCCTGGCCGGCGTCTTTCAAACGAGCAGCGTTGTAAACCATCAGACGGGCGGCTTCCAAATCCGTGGCCATCTCAGCCAGTTGGAATTGCAGTCCCTGGAATTCGTTGATCGATTTGCCGAATTGCTTCCGCTCAGTCGTGTAGGACAGCGCCGCTTCTAAAGCGCCGCGCGCAATGCCGACCATTTGCGCCCCGATCCCAATACGACCCTCGTTCAAGGTTTCGATGGAAACTTTATAACCCTTGCCGAATTCGCCGAGCACGTTTTCCTTCGGCACGGCGCAGTCTTCGAAAATTAGTTCGGTAGTGGAAGAAGCGCGAATGCCGAGCTTGTTTTCTTTTTTCCCGACCGAGAAGCCGGCAAAGCCTTTCTCCACGATGAACGCGGTGATGCCGCGATATCCGGCTTCCGGATTAGCGTTGGCAAAGACGATAAAGATTCCCGCTTCGATGCCGTTCGTTATCCAAAGCTTGCGTCCGTTTAGTAAGTACTGGCCGTCCTTTTCCACTGCGCGCGTTTGCAGCGCGAAGGCATCTGAGCCCGATCCCGCTTCGCTTAACGCATAGGCGCCCACCGTGCCGGCGGCGAGTTGCGGCAAATATTTCTTCTTCTGCTCAACATTTCCCCAGCGCACCAGGGCGTTGTTTACCAAAGTATTCTGCACGTCAACCAGCACACCCACGGAAGCATCCACACGCGACAACTCTTCGACGGCGGTGATGGCGTTGAAAAACGATCCGCCCGCGCCGCCATATTCTTCCGGAGTCTCAATGCCCATCAGGCCCAGCTCGAAACACTGTTTGATCAGCGACGCATCGAGCTTGCCCTGCTCGTCCATCTCCTCCACGCGTTTGCGCAGCTCGCCTTCGGCAAACTCGTGCACACTATCCCGAAACATTTGTTCGTCTTCGGAGAGGATGGTTAAAGGACGCACTGGTTGATCTAAAACTGCCATTTGACTTTGAGCCATATTGCCCTGACCTGGTTATTAGAATGGTTTTCGTTTTTTGCGACCTGCCATCATAATCAAGGGAAAACCAAAAGCCAAACGTGGAGGGGATGGGGGTTGTGGACTGGGTTTGCAGGGGCGTCGCTCCATGGGCGCCCCATCGAAAGGAAGAAGGGGCGCCCACGACGGGACGCCCCTTACGATTATTTGATTGGACGACCAGGTGTGAACTGGTTAGAGAACAGCGGGGCGCTGTCCTGGAGGAAGCGCCCCGTGCCCGCGTTCTGTCAGAAGCGGAACGCGACCCCCATTCGAGCGTCTACGAATGTTCGGTGCGCACCGCCCGGATCAACGAAATGGAAATCCGGTCCTAACTCAAATTTGAAATTCGAATTAATCGGGTATTTGTGGATGTGATTGGATTGGGCTTAAACACCTGACCAGAACCATCGATCGAAGGCATTTCACTCAGGAAGGAACTCACGCCCCAATAATCGCCCTCCGGCAGAGCGAAGCGGCGACGGCGCTTTCGCGCCGGCGAATGTCCAGGGTCCAGAATTCAAAGTCACGTCTCTAAGATGAACGGTTGGCTCAGACCTCGAACTTTTATCAACGCCTCCAGCCGGACACTGGACCTTGAACATTAGACGGACATTTGACGAGCCGACAACTGTCGCATTTGCACTCCTTATTGGGGAGATAGCCGCGTCGCGCCAGCGATCTTGCTGCGATATTTTCGAGGTATGGCTGTTGCAGTAATTTGAGATCGGCAGGCGTATGCCTTATCTTCGAACGCATCATCAACGAGAGAATCTGAATTCGCCGACATGCCTGAGCAGCCGTCTGGAAAATCATCGAAACGGTTCACGCCCGTCGGGATAATCTTTGCCCTGGCCGGTCTTTTATTGTTTGGCTACTTCGTGAAGCGAGCCGGCGTGGGTGAAATTCTGGGCAATATCAAACGGCTCGGCGCCGGGTTCCTGTTGGTGCTCGCTATCTCTTCGATTCGTCACGTGGTGCGGTCCATCGCGTGGACCAGGTGTTTTGAAGCTCCCGATCGGCTTCGCTTCCGGGATGCTTTCAGAGCGCGTTTGATGGGCGACGCGCTCGGCAACATCGTGCCGCTCGCCAGCATGTTCGTGTCCGAGCCGTCCAAGCCTGCGCTGATACGCGATCGCGTGCCGCTGATGGCGGGCCTTTCCGCCATTGCTATCGAAAATATTTTCTACAGCCTGTCGGTAGCGGTGTTTATCTTCTCCGGCATGACTGCATTGTTGCTCACTTTCCATTTGCCGAAGGCCCTGAGGTTCGCAAGCATCGGCGGTTTGATTTTCATCTTCCTGCTGATCTCGGGCGCCGCGTTGGTGATTCGCAAGCAATGGAAGTTTCTGAGCGGAGCGCTGGAGTTTTTCTATGGACGCGGTATCGCCCGCCGTTGGCTGGAAACGGGACGAGCGCGCGTCAGTACTTTTGAGGACAGGATCTACGGATTTTATCAGCGCAACCGCTCGCGCTTTGTTCTGATCCTTTTGCTGGAGGCGTGCTTTCACCTCGCTGGCGTGTTGGAAGTCTACGTCACGCTTTCCTTCATCAGCTTTGCGCTGGCGCCCACTTTTTTCACGGCGTTCATACTCGAATCGGTCAATCGCGTAATCAATGTGGTCTTCAAGTTTGTGCCCATGCGGATGGGCGTGGACGAGTTCGGCACGGGCAAGGTTTCCGGCATACTGATGTTCGCGGAAACGACGGGCGTCACGCTGGCGATTGTACGCAAGGGTCGCGATCTGTTTTGGACCGCGGTCGGTGTCGCTTTTCTGTTGCATCGGGGATTATCATTGCGCGGCGCGGCGCGCGACGCCGAAGCGGCCCTCGGCGCTCAGAAAACTGAGCCGGCCGCGCTGCCGGTGGGCTCGAACGAATCCGTTTAGTTCGACAGGATTCAACCCAGGGGGATTGTTTTTGTCACAGCACGTGGAAATCGGAGCGGCCCAGGGCAAGGCTGTGCCGCGATTAGTTAAATCGCCGGGTTTCGCTTTGACCGTAGAGCGCAGTCTCGTGCTGGCGCTCGCGGCCATGGTGTTGGTGGGCCTTGGCTTGCGCGTGCGTGGGTTGAGCAGCATCGGCCTGTCGGAAGATGAGGTGAACAAAGTCGAAGCGGTGCGGTCGTACGCGCGCGGCGATCTGCGGCCAAACGCTGAGCACCCGATGCTGATGAAGTCCCTGATTTTCCTCTCGGTGCAGGCGGCCCACGGTTGGCAGGCCGTGAGCGGCGAAGTGCTGAGCGACGAAACGACAGTCCGTTTGCCGAATGCGATCTTCGGCGCCCTGACCGCCATCCCGCTTTTCCTGTTGACGGCGGCATTTTTCGATCGACGAACGGGATTAGTAGCAGCAGGGTTCTGGGCCTTTGGCATTAACGCCATCACCTACAACCGCATTGCCAAGGAAGATACTTTGCTGGTCTTCTTTCTGCTGTTTGCGCTTTTCTTTTACCTGCGCGCCAAACAAACCAACGGTCATGAGGCAAAGCGCAAACGGCGATTTTATTTATGGAGCGGCGCCTCGTTTGGATTGATGATGGCGTCGAAGTATTTCCCGCACTACTTTGGTCTGAACGCGCTCTATCATCATTACGTGCATGTGCGAAAAGCCGAACCGGGCGAGCCGCCGGGGGGCGTGCATCCTATTTACTACGTCGCGCTCGCCGTGGCGTTTATCCTCGCGAACCCCGCCGCCTTGCTGCCGCAGACGTGGGAGTACTTTAATGCATACACCAGCGAGCAGATGCTGAAGCACACCGGCTATTTGGTGGGCACGCATCTTTACAAGAACAACATGTCGGCCACGCCGTTCTGGGGAACTCCACTTTACTTCTACGCGCTTTTTCTCGCGATCAAAGTACCGCTCAGCGTGCTGCTCGCGTTCGTGATCGGGTTTGTAGTTTCCGTGCGCCGGCGACTGCATCCGGGCCATGCCTTCATACTTTTCATGTTGTTCTTCTGGATCGTTCCTTATTCACTGATCGGCGCGAAGTGGCTACGCTACACACTGTCGCTGATGCCGTTTGTTTATATGGCGGTGGCGGTGGGAATTGTCTGGTTGTTCGGGCGCACCGAAGCGTTCCTGAAGAAGAAACGAGCGCGACCGTGGATGCGCACCGCTATCTTGACGGTGTTGACGTTTTTGTTCGTCTCATGGCCGATTTACGTAGCCCTGGCGAATGGTCCGCACTATGCGCTTTACACCAACGAGCTGGGGGCGGGGCGCGCGGGCTACTATTTTCCGCACGATGAGTTTTATGACGACGGATTGCGTGAAGCGATCAGCTATGTCTGCAACACGGCGCCGCAGGGCGCGTTGATAGTCAACGAAACGCCCGGCGTTGTGCGTCACTACCTGGAGAAGTACCGGCGCACCGATCTGCAGTCGCGCGTACTTTCCGATCCCGGTTTTACGATTACCGGTGAAGAGCAGGGAGCTTACGTAATACTCCAGAACGGGCGAACTTACTTTGAGAACCAGGAAGAAATGAAGACGGTGCGCGCGCGCTACCGGCTGGTCCACAATGTCTGTGTGCAGGGTCTGACTGCGGCCGAGATTTATTCCACCGACGCCAATGCCGGCGTCGCACAACCCTGCGCTAAACAATAAATTCCCATTACCCAACTTTCGAACACGCCATGAAAAAGACAGACTTTGCGCGCTACCGGCTAACGATGCTGGCGCTGCTGTTAGCCCTGATCGCTGTTGCCTCTTCGTTTCACCCAACGCGCCACGCCGCCGCTCAGACTAATGGCACCCGCGCGCACATCGTGATTCTGCAAACGACGGACCTGCACGGCAACATCTATCCGATTGATTACTACACGAACAAGCCCGACGCGCGCGGCCTGGCAAAAGCGGGCACCATCATCAAACAGATACGCAAGGATAATCCCAATTTATTGTTAGTGGATTCCGGCGACACCATCCAGGGAACGCCGCTGGCTTACTACCACAACAAGAAAAACAACACGCCGCCCGACCCGATGATGCTGGTCATGAATGCTTTAGGCTATGACTCCCTCGCGGTCGGTAATCATGACTACAACTTCGGCATGAAGGTGCATGAGAAGGCACGCAGCGAAGCAAAGTTTCCCTGGCTTTCGGCGAACACCTATAACGCTGGAACGAACCAGACCCATCACGCTCCGTACATCGTAAAGGAAATGGCCGGCATTCGCATCGGTGTGCTGGGGCTGACGACACCGGGCATTCCGAATTGGGAAAATGTTGAGAACTACGCCGGCGTTGAGTTCCACGAAACGATAAGTGAGGCCAAAAAATGGGTGCCGGTACTGCGCGATGTAGAAAAGGTCGACGTCGTCGTGATCACCATGCACATGGGACTCGAAGAAGACTTGCGGACTGGAAAGATCAACCCGGCGCAAGTTCCGAACGAGAATGCCGCGCTGGGGATCGCGCGACAAGTGCCGGGAGTCGACGTGATTTTGATGGGCCATACGCATCGCGACACACCTTCGCTTTATGTCAATGGCGTTCTGTTCTCGCAAGCCGAAAAATGGGCCCAGCGGGTCGCGCGAGTTGACCTTTACCTGGAAAAGCAGGAAGGAAAGCGCTGGCAGATAATTGGCGAAGCAGCAAGCACGATTCCCGTCACTGATAAGACCGAACCTGACGCAGAGGTGCTGAAAATCGCGGCGCCTTATGACCGGGAAACACAAGCATGGTTGGGCCGGGTAATCGGCGAATCGCCCGTTGAGTTGAGCGCGAAGGAAGCTAGTTTTCGCGACACGCCGATTCTGGATTTGGTCCAGCGCGTGCAACTGGAAGCCGGTAAGGCCGACGTTTCGATGGTCGCGAATTTCAATTCCAATGCGCGCATTAGCAAAGGCCCCGTCACCGTGCGCGACATCGCGGGACTTTACGTCTATGAAAATACGTTGGTGACTTTGGAGCTGACTGGCCAGCAGTTGAAGGATGCGCTGGAGCATTCAGCGCACTACTTTGGTCCATATCAACCAGGAAAGACTTGGCGTGAACTGGTGGACCGGCGGATTCCGGATTACAACTTCGACGTGGCCCAGGGCGTGTCCTACACGATTGATATATCCAAGCCGTTCGGCCAGCGGATCCTTGATCTAACGTTCAAGGGTCAGCCATTAAGTCCGACGCAAAAACTGCGTGTAGTCACTAATAACTACCGCGTCAACGGTGGCGGCAACTACACGATGTACAAAGGCGCACCGGTCGTCTATCGATCCAGTGAAGAGATAAGAGATCTGATCATAGACTGGGTCGAGCGCAATAAAAAGATTCCCACGACCACCGACAACAACTGGCACATCGTCCCGGCGCAGTAAAGCGGGGGTCAGAACCGCCTGCGGTAGCGGGCGGGCCTAGGCGGCAACATGTTAGCCATCTGTTTCTCATCGGTTTAGATGACGACTCGCTCGCCACCGCGAGCGGCTCTGTAATCCTTCCTCAGCTCAAATCCAAATAGCCCGGCGCAAACGTATCTTGTATGATGACGCCGTTCTAACGCGGCTTTACGATTGCGACCCGAATCTGTACCCACCTCTGACAATGAACTCCTCCGCGCCGTGGCGCGCGGCGAGGAGAGTGCGCTCGCCCAAATCTATGACCGTTACCGGCTAATCCTATTCAGCTTGATCGTTCGTATATTGCACAGCCGCGAAGAGGCGGAAGATGTTTTGCAGGAAGTGTTCCTGCAAGTCTGGCGCCGAGCAGCGGATTTTGATGAAGCGCGCGGCCGCGCATTCACCTGGCTGGTGACAGTGGCGCGTAGCCGGGCGCTTGATCGTTTGCGCTCGATTGGATCGAGGGCGCGTCTGGCGGAAGCGGCGCCGCCCATCGAACATATCGGCGACGCGGCCAGCGATGCGATTAATTCTGAGCAGGCGCAGGTCATTCGGCGGGCGCTGTCGCAGATTCCCATCGACCAGCGCCAGGCTCTGTTCCTGGGTTACTTCGAAGGACTTACGCAGTCGGAAATTGCGGCGCGCCTGGGTGCGCCATTGGGGACAGTGAAGACGCGCATGCGGGCCGGCATGACAAAACTGCGCGAACTTCTGCATGAGCAGAAGGCCGGCGCTTATTAAAGTTTAGAATTTGATGGTCCACGAAGATTACAAACAGATGCTCGCGTTGCACGCGCTTGACGCGTTGGAAGGCGCGGAAGTGCGCGAGCTGGACGTGCATCTCACGACCTGCGCGGAATGCAGGACCGAGCTGGAGGAGTTGCGCGATGCTTCGGGGTTGATGGCGTATGCGGCGGACCAACTGGAACCGTCTATAGAGTTGCGCTCGCGAATCATGGCACAAATAGGGCAGGGTCTCGCTGCTTCAACTCCACCGGCGGAAAGGCAGACGACTGCCACTGGCTCAGAAAATTCTCGCGCAAACGTTATCCCGTTGACGCGAGCGCCGCGGGAACGATGGAGTTTCGCGCAAACGGTTGGGGCCATCGCCGCGGGGCTGGCTTTCATAGCTCTCGCGATATCGACCGCGATGCTGTGGAATCGTAATAGCGCGTTACAGAGCGAGGTTGCGCAACTGGCGAAACAAAAGGCCGAACAGCAGGAGATATTGGCGCGCGAACGCGAAATGACGGCGCTGCTGACGGCGAAGGATTCCGCCAAATTCGAACTGGCCGGGACACCCATGGCCCAGGACGCCCACGCGACGCTCGCGTTCAATCGCAAAACCGGCCACGCGATGTTGATGGTGAACGGCTTGCCGGCGGCCCCAGCGGGCAAGGCTTATCAACTCTGGTTTATTGCCGGCGGCCGGGCAATGCCCGGAAAAGTTTTCAACGTCGACGCCCAGGGCAAGACGATGATGATCGATGACATTCCCATGACTGCCCGTGAGCAAGCGGTATTCGCAGTCACCCTGGAACCCCAGGAAGGCGTCACTGCTCCGACAGGCCAAAAGTATTTGATCAGCGCATCGTGATCTAACTACGGCTGCACCTCAAATCAGAGCCGCTCCCGGTAGCAAGCCGTCCCCAAGTCTCGAGCAGCATCCGCTCGCTACCGCGAGCGGCTCTGTTTCAGTCATTTTCCTGAGGATTCGCACGTCGCCGTCAGTGAGGCATCCCACATTAACCCGATCATCGTCCTATGCTAGGATATTCCTAACAAATTGGTGAATTCCTCAATGACAAAGGAAATAACAAAGGACGGATTCTGATGGCTTCGATGAACCCTAAAGCTTACTCGCCGCGCGCGGTTTTGAATGCGCCGCCGGCGCAGCGCCGGCATCTGTTGCGGCGCTTGTGGTTGCCGGCTGTTTTGTTGTTGGCCCTCGCGGCCGGCGGGCTAACCGGCATCATCGCCGCTTATCAGTTGAACTATTCGCAGGCCGCCACCGAAGTTGCCGCCCTGGCCACCTACCGGCCCAGCGTGGTGACGCGAGTGTATGCGGATGATGGCGAAACGGTGATCGGAGAGTTCGCCCTCGAAAAACGGATTCCGCTGAAGTACGAACAGATTCCTCCGACCATGAAGAACGCCATCCTGGCGATCGAGGATGCGCGGTTCTACGATCATATTGGCATCGATCCCATCCGCATCATGGGCGCTACCTGGAAGAACCTGACCACGGACAAAGTCGAAGGCGGATCGACGCTGACCCAGCAACTCGCCAAGAATTTGTTCCTTTCCAAAGAACAGACCCTCAAACGCAAAATTAACGAGTGGGCGCTGGCGCTGGAAATTGAGCGTTACTACACCAAGAACCAGATCATGGAGCTCTACGCCAACCATATTTTTCTTGGCGCGAATGCTTACGGGATTGAGGCCGGTGCGGAAACATATTTCGGTAAGCAGGCAAAAGATCTTTCACTGGAAGAAGCCGCGCTGCTGGCCGGTATTCCCAAAGCCCCGGGAGAATATTCGCCCACCACGCATCCGGATAGAGCCAAAGAGCGGCGCGATCTGGTGTTGGATCAGATGGCCAAGAACGGTTTCGCGACTGAGTCGGACGTAGCGGCAGCCAAAGCAAAACCAATTCAGCTGGCCGACACCGCGTATTACCAGTCACAGGAAAAATCCAGCCCCTTTGATTATCCCGTCGAGTACATCAGGCAGGAACTGGAAGACAAATACACCACGCGCGTGGCCCAGAGTGGACTCGCTGTCTACACCACCATCAATGTGGCCGCGCAGAAGAAAGCCTACGAAGTGGTACGCGCCGGTCTGCGTCGTTACGATCGTTCGCACGGCGGCTGGCGCTCCAGCTACAACTCAATTCCTTCCGCCGCAAACAACGGCGCAGGTCCCCCGACGCAACAGGAACTGCTTAGTTATAAGCATCCTGACTGGTACGGCAACGACTACACACCGGGCCGTCATTTGATTGGCATGATTTTGAAAGTCGACGGCGCCAAAGATCAGGCCCAGGTTCGCTTTGGGAATTTCAATGCGACCGTAACCGGCGCTGAGATGGGTTGGGGCCAGCGTCAGCCGCGGAACGAGTTCAAACCTGGTTACCTGGCAGAGTTTGAAATCAAGGAAGTAGACAAAAACAATCGCCGGCTGAAAGTCGAGCTGTCGCAGATTCCCGCCGTCCAGGGCGCGATGATGACCCTCAACGCCAAGACCGGCGAGGTGATCGCGATGGTGGGCGGCTACGATTTCTATACCAACAAATTCAACAACGCGATTCAGGCTTACCGGCAAACCGGTTCCTGCTTTAAGCCCTTCATCTATACCGCGGCGGTTGAATGGGGCATGACTCCGGACACGACTGTCAGCGGCGCGCCGATCAGCATCGGTGGCTGGCAACCGCATAACTACAACGGTTCGCTGGGCAATGGCGATCTGCCGCTGAAAACTGCGTTGGCCCAATCAATGAATATTCCGGCGGTGCATTTGCTGCAAACCGTGGGCATTCAAACCGGCTCGCAGATGGTGCGGCGCTTCGGCATTAAAGTACCGATGGCGCCTTATCTCTCTTCCGCGCTGGGTGCGACCGAAGTTCCGCTCGATCAGATGGTTTCGGCGTATTCAGCTTTTCCCAACAAAGGGATTCGCGTCGATCCGCACATGATACGCAAGGTGGTCGATCGCGATGGCGCCGTGTTGGAAGAGTGGGAAAAGACTACCTACAAAGTGATGAATGAGTACGTCGCACTGACGATGGTCTCTATGATGCGCGGCGTCGTCGAAGGCGGGACTGCATCGGCGGCGCGCGTCCTGGGAGTGCCCCTCGCGGGCAAAACCGGCACGGTTAACGATCACACGGACGTCTGGTTTGTTGGTTACACGCCCACCTACGTGACCGGCGTGTGGATGGGCTATCCCAGCAAGAAAAGGCCGCTGGGGAATGACATGACCGGCGGTGTGGGCGCGCTGCCGTTCTTCATCGACTTCATGAAAGATTTCCTGAAGGACAAACCGAAGGAGAACTTTGACAAGGCGCCGAATATGCCAGAGGACATGAAGGAACTCTACCGGCAGCGGCAACGTGAATTGGCAGCGGAGCGCGCGGAAATGGCGGCGGACGCCGATACCAAGACGGAAGATGAGACTGCGCTTCCCACCGCCATAACCACGCCGAAACTGGAAGACTCAACCGCAGCGCCGGCCCCGCGTGCCGACGATGGTCCAGAACCAGCCAAGCTGGCCGAGCCGCGCAAAGACGTGCCGCCCGTTCATGGGGAACCACCGCCGCCCGCAACGACCCGCCCGCGCGAGGTTGATCCTCCGAAGAAGAAAGGAAAGAAAGGCGGCGACGAACCTTAAGGCGCCAGGCTTAACAAATCTCTGTTATCAAGCCGATGGTGGTGGTTGGACTGCCGGAGTTAACAATTCCAGGCAGCGCAAGCAAGATTCCCTGATGAGTACGCAAACGATCAATCAGACGCAGACGATTCTCGACGTGATCGAGCGTCTGCCCGTTGACAGCGTGCTGGTCCAGCATGACGTTAGCTGGGCTGAGTATGAAGATGTGCTTGAGGCAGTGGGTGACTCTAAACGCCTGCGGATTAGCTACGACCAGGGGACCTTACAAGTCTTGTCACCGTCGTCCAAACACGAACTGAGCGCGATTTTGCTTGAGCGGTTAGTCGACCGATTAAGCATTCTGCGGCGCGTAGAGGTTCTCTCTTACGGATCGACGACTATCAAGAAGCGACGAGAGCAGAAAGGGGCGGAGCCGGACGCGTGTTTCTACGTAGAGAGAGCCGCGGCGGTGGGCACCAAGGAGGAAATTGACTTTAATACCGATCCGCCTCCCGACGTTGTCGTCGAAATCGATATTCATCATGATTCAATTTCCAAGTTTCCCATCTACGCCGCTCTCGGTGTTCCTGAACTTTGGCGCTACGACGGTAAGGCTTTGACTATCTATCGACTGCGTCAGGGAGACTATCAACCGTCTGCGGCTAGTTCATCTCTGCCTTTGCTAACCGGCGCTGTTTTGACTGAGTTTCTCGCTCGCAGTCCGAAAGAGAACCAATACGAAATCCTGCTGGCCTTTGAGAATTGGTTGGAAGCCCAGCAGTAACCAGCAGGCACGATTCTAATCGCGGCCCAAAATCTTCTCCAGCGTAAACGGCAGCATCTTCCGCCACCAGGGCCAGTCGTGGTCCACGTCGTGGCCCCACAAATCCAGCGTGTGCGGGATCCCTTTGTCGGTGAGGATCTCGGAAAGTTTGCGGCTGCGCTCGGGCGCTTCGTAGTTTCCCTGTCCGGAAAGAATGTAAATCGCGTCCGCCTTTTGCAACATCGGCAGGAAATGATCGTCGTTCAGATTTCCCAGGTAGTCCACCGGATTGTTGAAGTAAACATTGTCGTCCGAATAGCCTTCCAGGTATGAGCGAATGTCGTAACTGCCGCTCATCGCGATCACGCCGCGAAACAAGTCCGGATGTTTGAAGTAAGTGTTGGCGGAAAGAAATGCTCCCAGGCTGGCTCCGGTCGTAATGGGTCGAGCATCTTCGCCGGCTTCTCTGCGAATCAGCGGCAGTACTTCGTCCGTGATGTAACGATCATAACGAGTCAGCAATTCCACCTTCAGGTTTGGCGGCATCTGCTCATTCAGCAAGCTGTAACGATTGACGCTGTTGATTGAATAAGCACGCACGCGGCCCTGCTCGATGAAGTTCTTGATGGCATCCACCAGATAGAATCGTTCGTACTCCAGGTAATCGGCCGCCGCCGTCGGCAGCATTAACAGCGGCAGGCCGGCATGACCGTAGGCCACCAAAGGCATTTCTATGTTCAGGTTCGGGCTGAACCACGATGTTGTGCGTCGCTCCATGTAGACAGAGTCTCCGGCTAGAGTTGTGTGTAATCGATTGCTCGAACTACTTCGTACTTTGATTCGGGGGGAGATATTCTCGCACTTCCGTAACGAGCGCAAGCAATAGCGAAGCTCTTTGGCGTGCGGCGCCAGTCGCCGCTTTCTGGTTGCGGTGGCTAGCTACAGGATGCGACAGGTCGCGTCCAAAGAGCTTCGCCACGTAGTCCCTCCCACTGCGAGGGGAGGAGGGTTTTACAGCGCGGCCCTTCGGTTAACCAAAACGCGCAGCCGTCGAGGCCGCGCGCCAGATCGTTATTACTTAGCAAGTCGCAAGCCCTCGCCTGACCCCGCCGAGGACGTGAGCATAAAGCGGCAACCGCTGCCTGCTTGACCCTCCACTAGCTGTTTGTTATAAAAACTGTCCACCGCGCGCAGGATTTTGTCCCAGCGGCCTGAATATTCCGCAGTAGCTCAATGGCAGAGCATCCGGCTGTTAACCGGAGGGTTGTAAGTTCGAATCTTACCTGCGGAGCCAATATCTAGTGCAAAAACCCGCATGAATCAATTGAGTTCATGCGGGTTTCGTATTTAAGCGTTCCTCTCTTAGTGGTCCCCGACAGCCGCAATAATCATGCTAGAATCCGGCCTACGCATATCATTTGACGCAGGCGCACGCATTCATTGACGGCAACAAACGCATAGCAGCGGCGATTACTGAATGCAGCTCTTCCTACAGATTGCGTCCGGTGCCGCAAGCCGCGATCAAATCGAACAAATTCTCAGAGAAAGAGTCAGCCCGCGGAAATAGTGACATCGACTTACGATCAACTACGACAACTCGCCGAGGATTTCTGGTTCTGGCGCGCTCAGAATCAGCCGATATCCAGCGACGACATCCCACGGATTGAGCGGCCAACAGATTGGGCTCCTGACTGGTCCGCGAACGCAGTTGCGCGCCGCCGCGCAGAGTTAACTGATTTCGCCGGACGACATCAGGAAATTGATGCGCGACCGTGGCCCGTATCGCAGCAGGTTGATTACCGGCTAATCGGCTCTGCGATTGCCAGAGTGCATTGGGAGGTGAATGTCACCTGCGGTCAGGAACGCAATCCGGGATTCTATATCGATCAGACGCTGGGTTTGCTGTTTCTCTCGTTACTGCGACCACCACCGTTTACCGAGAGTCGCAGTCGCAACATCGTTCGGTACCTGCAGAGCTTTCCCGCCACTGTCGCCAACGCAAAAGAGAATCTTGCCGGCAAGGCGATCAAGCCATTCGCGTCGGCTGCGCTCGAGAAGCTGGTCGCCATTAGTTCCCGCCTGACAAAGGTGGCTACTGAACTCGGGCCACTTCTGGCGGGTGTCACGCCGTCCGAACTCAACCAGTCAGTTGCGGACTCAATTACTGCGCTGGAGTCGTTTCACGATTGGCTGAATGCTGAATTGCCGGCGATGGCTGCAGCGACCAGGGTGGGCCGCGATGCTTACGTGTACTTCCTCAAGCATGTAGCCCTCATGCCCTACACGCCTGAGCAGTTGCTGGTCATGGGCGCATACGAATGGGAACGTTCGGTCGCCTTCGAAACCTTTGAGCAAACTCGCAACGATGGTTTGCCCGAACTCGAACTGTTTCCCGATCAGGCAACCCAGATGGCCCAGGAAGAATTTTGGGAAGAAGCGGCGCGGCGTTTTCTCGAGGCGAAGAATATTCTCACGGTTCCGGATTGGATGAAGCACTATCGCAACCTGCCGCTGCCGTCATACCTCGAGCCGTTGTCGTTCATGGGTGTCACCGACGATCTGACTTCTGACAACAGGCTGGATGAAGATGGCGTGAGCTATATCAAACCGCCTTCGCCTGATCTCGATTACTTCTCACTCTCGATCGCTAAAGACCCGCGGCCTTTGATCGTGCATGAGGGCGTGCCCGGTCATTACTTTCAAATGACGCTCTCATGGGCGCACGAAAGCAGTATCCGCCGGCGTTACTACGATTCCGGCGCGAACGAAGGCATTGGTTTCTATGCGGAAGAGATGATGCTGCAGTTCGGTTTCTTCGACGATAAGCCGAAGCTGCGCGAAATCATGTACAACTTTATGCGACTGCGCGCACTGCGAGTGGAAGTCGATGTGAAACTCGCCACCGGAGAATTTACCATCGATCAAGCCGCCGACTACCTGGAAAAGGTCGTCCCCGTCGATCGCGGCACGGCGCGGCAGGAAGCCGTCTTCTTCGCTTCCTCACCCGGCCAGGCGATCACTTATCAAATTGGCAAACTCCAAATCGTCAAATTCCTCGCCGACGCGCGACTACATCAGAAAGAGAAATTCAATCTGCGCGACTTCCACGATTACTTGTGGTTGAACGGTAATGTGCCGATTGCGTTGTTGCGTTGGGAGTATCTGGGATTGAGTGATGAGATTGGGTTACTGGATACACCGATCGCTTGAGGCGAGGTCATAGCTCACCGTAAATTCCGGTAGATAAAAACCAGCGAGAGACTTAAACCAGTCAGAAAAGAAAGAGGTGCGATGGCGGTCAGGGACCGCACAACTATGATTTGCCATTTGTAGTGCTTGCCAAGCCGATACGTTAGCGTAAAGTGCGGCCGCCTGGCGAAATACTTTTCGACATCTTCCGTAGGCTGCATGACCTCGTACTCCATGAACACCTGCGCCCAGATGCGTATGGCGACCTCGCAGAGCAAAGACAACATGAGTAAAAAGAATCCCCAGAATAATATCCGCTTCGATTCGAGGAGCCCTAATGTTTCACCCGTCCCATGCAGCCGGGGCAGAAAAAAGACAAACGCCGCCAGGCCGACAATCACACTAGTGTTGAGCTTAATAAACTGGTGAATAGCATCAATATATTTTTCCCAGGTCCTTTCCAACTTGCCCGAGATTTCTTTTCGAGCCTCCTGAGAAAGCGCGTCCGGTTGAACTTGCTCATTAGGATTTTGGTCAGACTCCATATGCCCCTCTTTAACGTCGGGAAAGACTTTGCGGGTTTCGGATAACGGGTTTGAGTAGTGAGAACCCGGAAGACTGAGTACTGCGCGGCGGACTCTAGTACAAATCTCCTTACCGCGCAAGAAGTGGATGTTTAATGAGTTCAGAGCCGCTTGCAGCAGCAAGCGGTTTTTAACCGCTCGCTATCGCGAGCGGCTCTGTATTCGGGGCGGATAAATTCTCAGATCATCTTGTGCCGGTCGTGGGATAAACCTTATCGGTATCACTCCGCTTCGGACGATTAGATTGGATTCGTACCTCGGGTTCCGCTGCGCTCCGTCTAAGGCTTTATGCTGGCGTGTGCTCTGCACGCTGAGCAGCGTTACGCAAGTTGCCGCTTGAGAAACTCTAACATTCGGCTCTTGGCCAGCGGCGCGGCACGTGAATCATAGTTGCCGCGAGTGTAATCACAGAACGCGTGACGGGCGCCTGCGTAATAGAAAATCTCGGTCGGCGTCCGCTGCGCTCGTAATGCCCGCTCAAAGTTCTCCACGTCGGTGACCGGAATGGCATTATCGGCAGTTCCATAATGGCCTTGAATCGGAACCTTGATCTTGCTTACCACGTCCATGAGATTAGGTTTGCGATCGTTCGGTGCCTGGTACTGTTCAAGGAAAACAGGAGGGGCATAGAAGGCCACTACTGCATCGACGTCACGCGACCTGGTGGCGAGCAGCAGGCTTTCATAACCGCCTCCACAAAAACCAACCATCCCCACGCCGCGATGCTTCACGTAAGGCAATGACCGGAGATACTTGATCGCCGCTTGCGCATCCTGGAGTTCCTGCTGCACAAAAGCATTCCCAAGGTAGCGCCGGTCTTCTCGATCCGATCTATTGAGCTCAGCCATTGTCAGTTCGGGTGTGCGGGAGAAACGCTTGACGGCAAGGCTGACGAAACCGGCTTGAGCTAATTGGGCAGCAGTATAACGATGGTCTTCCGGCAGATGAAGATTTCCATGAAGCAGAACGACAGCGCGAAGTTTACCAGCTTTTTGGGGGCGCGCCAGATAGCCTTCAATACTATCAGTGCCACTCTTGAACGAGATCATGCCCTGACTAACGCTTGGATCATTCAAGGCATTTGAGGGGGGCGGCTGTTGTGCGCTTATGTCTGGCGAGAGCGCGACGCCGATAACCGCGGCGGTTGCGCCGGTGAGGAACGTTCGTCGCTCAATACCAGTTTGAATGCCCTGGTCATCGCAATCGTCTCTGGTGCACATGCTGATTAACCCCTCCCAAGCGTCAGGTCCTAACGATAGTGACCTGGTTTACATTCTATATGCACCCTCCGTGTTCTCTTGTGGTGAGTGCTTCCTGAAGGTTTCTACCACAGAGTCACAGAGGGTCTCTAAGGTGGCACAGAGAAGACGGAATTATGGTACCACCGTCCTGGTTCGTTGAATGTGTGACGGCGCAGGTGTATAAGGACACCGCACTTCTCACGACGGTCATCTCGCGGACCGTTCGAATCAGTACCCTTGTCTCGCTGGAGGGAAATCAATGAATCAAAAACGGATTCGGAGTACCTGTCTCGCTATGTTGGCGACGTTAGTGCTCCTCAGTCTCGCGCCTTCCGCGAATGCCTGGGGACCCACTGGTCACCGCGTGATTGCAGAGATAGCACAACGTCACCTGACACCCGCCGCGCGGAGAAAAGTTTTTCGTCTGCTGGGCGGCCGGACTCTGGCCGATGTCGCGAACTGGCCTGACGAACTCCGCTCCGATCCTCGGTTTGATAAGTATAAGGTCCTCCACTTCGCCACCGTTCCTAACGGGGTCGCCAGCTATCGCAATTCTGAAAAAGCCCCTTGCGGCGACCTGGTGGTTGCGATCGATGCGTTTACCGCTTTCCTCCGCACCGGCAAGCGCTCAGCTCTGTACTCAGTGAAGGCGCTCACCGACAAGAGCGACGGTAGCGGCAAAGGCGCATGCAATCCCCAGGAGACTGAGGCGATCACACCTGACACGGCGCTCAGGTTTCTGGTGCACCTGATGGGAGATCTTCACCAGCCACTTCATGTAGGCGGAACCGATCTGGGAGGGAACAAAGTCGACGTCGAATGGATGGACCGCTGGAAGACTAATCTTCATTCCACCTGGGACGACGAAATGGTGGACTACGAGCGCCTCGACTACATCCAGTATGCTCGCTTTCTGGATCGGGCGAGCAAGGCGGACGCCGCCCGTTGGGTAACCGGCAATACCATCTCTTATGCAGATGAGGCTGTCGCTATGCGGGCGCAACTGTACGTCTTTCCCGACGACCCAAGCACGCCCGCGGACGTCCACCGAATCTCGTACAACTACATCGGCGCGCAGCGCGATCGCATGCGCCAGCAACTCTTAAAGGGCGGCCTCAGGCTGGCGAAGGTTCTCAACCAGATCTTCAAATAAAAGGGACCAAAAAAACTGAAACCTGGCCCCTGGCGGGTTGGCGTGCATCTCACAGATGCCATGGATGTCGTCAGGCTGACGCGCGCGAATAAGAACCGTCGCTGACCAATGACAACCCCGCCGCTTCCTGAACAGATCGAACTCCATCGCGACCGCATGTGGCGGCGCGACGAAGAGCTTCGCGTTGAAAGCGCTGTTGATGCTGAACGTTTCATCGAAGACGTGGGCTTTGCAAATACGCTGACCGATGCGCGTCGCGCTGGGCCATCGTTGTACATTGCAGTGTGCGGTCGCCGCGATGTTAGTTTGCCGCGCAATGTGCAGAAGGACGAAGAGACGCGCCTCACCTGGTACCTCAAGGACGAAGTCATGCGCCGCGGCCGCGTTTATTACGCGAAACTCGCGGGCGGGCGTTCGATGTTTGTGGCGCCGCGCTTGATTAGCCAATTTGCCGCAGTGTGGATGCCTCGACGGAAAGACGAACCGGGAGTTTTGTCCCCCGCGGCACAGCGCATTCTGAAAGTGCTCCGGCGCGAACGCGAACTGGCCACACCTGATCTACGTGCGGAAAGCAAAGTCAGCGAACGTGCGGCATTCACTCGCGCCCTCGATGAATTACAACGGCAGATGAAAGTGATCCCGCAGGACGTGATCTATCAACCCACCTTTTCCTACATCTGGATGCTGGCCGAAGACCGGTGGCCGGCAGAGCTGAGAAAACGGGGCGATGCATTAGGCGTGGCCGCCAGGCGCAGGACTGCACTGCGAGAGATCGCTCGGGCGTATTTGGCGGGCGCCGGGATGTCGCTATTGGGCGAGACAGCGCGCGCTTCCGGTTTGAGTCGTGTTGAGGCGGGTTCCGGAAACCATCAACTGGTAGACGAAGGATATGCGATCCGCCTCAGTCGAGGGGTTTACGCGCTTGAGAGCGCAGGCATCTTGCCTGCTCCTCTTAAATAAGCCGAAGTACAGCGGGAAAGGATGGCTGCGCTCCAATCTGGCAGCCACCTCGTCATCGCGTGCGGCCACTTCATCACATACTCATTGTGGGAATAATCAGTAATGCCTTATTCCTACGCTTCGCGGCTCCGCTAAACGGTCTAGGCTGGTGAGAGTCGCAGGAGTTTGCAGAAATCCGAAAAAATCGCCCTTCATCCCTAACGCGGAAAAGTTTGATAACAACTACCACCTCCCGAGCGCAACAATCTGCGAGCAGGCCAGCACATGCGGCGCGCGCTCCGCGGCTGGCCGCTCGGTGTTGTCCGCAGTTCTAATTTTCAATGGGACACCATATGCTTTGTCCATCGCCAATATCTGCCGCTATCGTTAGACTGGAGCCAGATATGGCGAGGAAGAGACTGCCATCCGCTCTGACAGGAACGGCCTGATCTGGATGACTGAAGAAACGCACCACGATCTGAAAATCGCGCGGCCCGGCCGGCAAACGTGGCGAAACCGCTGGCGAAGGCTGGCGCTGATCTGGGGTGTCTGGACCTTCATCGGGATCGTCTTTACGTTCCAGGGTTACTTCAGCTCGTTTCGATCTGAGCGGCCGATACCTCTAAAAGACTCCGCCTACATCCAATTTGTCTGGAGCTACATGTGGGCCCTGGCGACGCCGCTGGTGTTATGGTGCGCGGCGCGCCTGCCGATCGAAAAAAACAATTGGATCCGCAGCTCGCTACTGCACCTTCCCATCAGTATTGTGCTCAGTTGCGTGGTGACGGCAATAGGTCGCGTTTGTATTTGGCTGAGATTCGGTTATCCGGAAGGCAAGCCGCTGACTTTCGACAGCGTGACCAACTTTGTGGTCGCGAATTTCAGCGAGGGCATGGGCATCTATTTGCTGATTGCCTTAACCAGTTATGCAATTAGGTATTACCGGCAATATCGCGAAGGCCAGTTGAAAACCCTACAGCTCGAATCGCAACTCTCACTGGCCCAACTGCAGGCGCTGAAGATGCAGTTGCATCCGCACTTTCTCTTCAACACGCTCCACTCAATCTCCGCTCTGCTAAATAAGGAACCCGACGCCGCGCGCAAAATGATCACGCGGTTGGGAGATTTTCTCCGCCTCACGCTGGAAAACTCCGGCTCGCAGGAAGTCACTCTGGAACAGGAAATGGCGTTTCTGGCTTGTTACCTCGAAATCGAGCGAATTCGTTTTCAAAATCGCCTGGTCACCCGCATCGACCTGGCCCCGCAGACGCTGGATGCGAAGGTGCCGAACCTGATCTTGCAGCCGATTGTGGAAAACGCCATCCGCCACGGAATAGCACCGCGGTCCACTCCCGGCCTCATTGAAATTGAAGCGAAACATCAAAATGGGCATCTACGTATTCAAGTTCGAGACAACGGCCCAGGGCTTTCCACTCATCGGACATCCGAGAATCTGTTCAGGAAAGGTCTGGGGCTGGCGAACACCAAGACGCGGCTGGAACGACTATACGGAGCGGCTCATCTCTTTGATCTAAGTAACAATCCCAATGGCGGATTGATAGTTACTTTGGAAATACCTTTCCATACAGACGGCCCCGCTCCCACCGATCAAGAAGTTTCGTAGTCTCCAGCCTTCGGTTCAATCCGTAAGCCAGCCGTTCTCAATCACATTCGACAAAGAGACAGGCAGGACGGTCTGTCCTGTGGGCTTGAAGGCACTTATGACGAACTCTCCCCTCATTCGGGTCTTACTGGTTGATGACGAGCCGCTCGCGCGCGAAATGCTGCGGGAAATGCTGCAAAACGATTCCGATGTGACCATCGTGGGTGAATCCGGCAACGGGCGCGAAGCGTTGGAAGCCATTCGCGCTCACTCGCCTGACCTTGTCTTTCTCGACGTGCAAATGCCGGAAGTAGGCGGCTTTGAAGTCCTGGCTGCGTTGGAGCAGTCTGAGATGCCGCACGTAATTTTCGTTACGGCTTACGATCAATATGCCGTGCGCGCGTTTGATGTGCATGCGCTGGACTACCTGCTGAAACCGTTCGATCAGGAACGATTTGATTCATCCTGGCAAAGGGCGAAGGCGCAGATCATGCGCGATCGCAATGGCGGCATGGACCAGCGCATCCTCCTGTTGTTGGAAGAATTGAAAGCCGGCAAGAACTATCTCGAACGGCTCGTGATCAAAGCGTCCGGTCGCATTTACTTTTTGGAAACAAATGAAATCGATTGGATCGAGGCTGAAGGGAACTATGTCTCAGTGCATAGTGGCAAGAAATCTCATCTGCTGCGCGAAACCATCAGTAACCTCGAGTCGCAGCTCGATCCCAAGAAGTTTGTCCGGGTCCATCGCTCGTCCATCGTCCGACTCGATCGCATCAAGGAACTTCAGCCCTGGTTCCATGGTGAATACCGCATCATCCTGCAGGACGGAACCCAACTCACGCTTTCGCGGAACCAGCGAGACAAGTTGCAGGAGGCCCTCGGCAAACTTCCTTAGCTGTTCGGAAATGGGATCGTCGCTTCTCGTAACATCAGAGTCCCAAAAGTGAAACGGAATGACTCAAAACCCATGCTTCGCTGAAGGGATTCGCTCAATATTTCCTGCTATTTTGGCTCCTATCCATCCCAAAGCCCACTAGTCACAAACGCCCGCCGTTCCGTCACAAATTTTGGATCGAAATTCCAACTCGAGCGTATAAGAGTTATTGACCAGTGTGGGTCGATCTAACAGCTGAATTCGTAGCCCATCTTCAGCAAGCCTGTTTCGCGCCGCTCATTCGTTGAGCGCTCCACGCGAGCACGGCAAAGCCAACGAACTGAAGATTAATAGGGGGTTACCAATGAGGCTACGCAAATTCATGATTGCGACAGGTTTAGTTTCTCTAACTATCACTACGGCGCAAGCCGGGCCGGTGCTTGGCCCCAGGGATGAAGTAGCGACGGACCCGGTGAATGGCAAAAATGTGACCGCGAAGGCTAACGCGAGCGAGCCGTTGCCGGCCATGCCTTCACCATTGATCGCGGAAGACAAGGTGCTGGCGTCGGCCTACTACGACACGATGAGTATTCTGAGCACGGTCAATCGCTGCAGCGAGTTTTTCGGGGGCGCGGAATCAGCGGTTGATGCCTTTGGCGAACTTATGGGCAAGGTGAAGAAAGCTCAGGAGGCTCCCTGGATTGGCATTAAAATGTCAGGCGAAATAACGAACTTCTACAACGCCCGGACGAAGGCGTCCTACAGGTTATTCGACAAGGTCGCGCTTAACACGAATGGCCCGTTTTACCGGAACGCCGGGCCGCGAATGCTGCCGGCGGCGGTGCGGTTGGGGAGCTTCGAGCCAAACACAAGAGAAGCGCGGGTGTTGATCTTTCTGCATGAGCTCGGTCATATGATGAAGGGCGCGCAGGGAAAATGGTTGCTACCCAACGACGGAACCGATGAAGGGCTAAGCCTGAAAAATTCGGCAACGATTGAAAACATCTGTGGCGAAGAAATCCACGGACTTGGCGCCAGTGAGGCCGCGAGAAAATTGGCGCAAGGTTTAAAGGCCGAAGAGGCCATGACTGTACCCGGGAGTGCCCACGCTCCGGAGTTTTAAAGTTGAGTCGCCGCAAATCTGTCGCTGACTCAATTAACCAGGAGGATAATTATGGATTCGATAACTCGGGAAAACGACAACCTCGCCAGTGAACTCGAGCAGACAGAAACGCCCGAAGCAAACTATGCCGCGGCTGAGCCGACGAGCAATCGCATTGATGCATTGAAGCAACTGACCCTGCGGCTCTTTCGTGAAGTGCTGCAGTCGATGGGCGAATCCGATCAGTTGAGTCTGCACGACGGCGTGGACTACTACGATGAAGTACGTCGTTTTGAAATCGATCTCATTAAGCGCGCCTTAATGCAGACCGGTGGGCATCAGAAACGAGCAGCGCGCCTGCTGAACCTGAAAGCGAGCACGTTGAATTCAAAGATCAAACTCTTCAATATTCAGGTGGATGAGTTTGTGCTTGGCTATTCCCTCGACAGTGATAGTGACAGCGACGACGGCGAGGGCGAGAGCGCCAACGGTAGCGGCAGCCAACTCGAAGCTCGCGCAGCGTAGCGTGGATTGAAAGAGCGGGAGTGAGCCGGCCTCCTGACTGTAAGTAATTCGACTCAACGAACTTTACGTGCAGTTAGGAAGAGGGGCTCGCTCCCGGTCTGTTTTTATCTCACCGTCAGGCCTTTAAGAATCCGGTACCGATGCAGTTTGCAAAATAGCGTTGCCGTGGTCTCCAAACGCCGAAAGCCCAGGGCTGAAATTAGCCGACGCTTTCAGCGTTAAGCTCAAACTGCACCAGTACTAATAATCCCACCTCTATCTTACTTTAAATCCAAATCCCGCAATCCAAAGTTCTCAAGCTCGCGCTGCGAGTTGGCCCACCCCGGTGATGAAGGGGCCTTTTGTCCAGTCGATCCAATCGGCATAGGCGTTGCACATTCCGGAACGGTATCAGCTTCAGGCTGAATAGCCGGGCGTTCAGAGTTTTGCACAGAGTTTTGTACGCCTGGCTCGATACCCCGGACGGGCCAGACCGGCTAAGACAAATGGGTTTCCCCGGCAGTAAACCGATCACATGCCGTCACAGCTTCAAGCATTCGACGCGGCGTGGATCGTTTCAAGGAAGAGAGGAATTGATCATGAGCAAGACCAAATTAAGACGGGCCGCATTGGGGGCCGCTCGTTTCCTATCTATCGGATTCGCTCTTGTGATGCTCTCCGGCATCGCGTTGGCCCAGAGCGCGACCGGCCAGATCATCGGAAAGGTTACTGATCCGAATGGCGCCGTTGTGTCCGGCGCGGCGGTGACGATCAAGTCTTTGGACACAGCGCGCGAAGTAACTGCAGTCTCTGACGACCAGGGCAGTTACACCGTAACCGCGCTGCAACCGGGACTTTATGATGTGACCATCCAGGGCGGGAATTTCAAGCCCAGCACTCAGCGGGTGCAGGTGACGGTCGGATCGAAAGTATCAGTCGACACGCAACTGACGCTGACTGAAGTAACCAACGCAGTGGTTACGGTGATTGGCAGCGAGGGTTTGGAAGTTAATACGCAAACGCCGGAGATTTCGAACATCGTCAGCGGCACACAGATTCGCGAGCTGCCGACGCTGACTCGGAATCCCTACGATCTAATCGGTCTGGCCAACAATGTAGCCAGCGATGATCCGGGCCCGGCGGTTCCCGGGGTTGGCGTTTCCGGTCGCGGGGCCGGCTATAACATCAACGGCCTGCGGTCAGCCAGCACGAACGTTCTGCTGGACGGCGTGGACAACAATAATAACTACGTGGCGGCCCTCGGCCAGAACGTACCGCTCGACGCGGTGAATGAGTTTCGGGTAGTCACCAATAATTTTTCCGCGGAATATGGACGCGCTTCCGGCGGCATCATCAATGTCGCCACGCGGGCCGGCTCCAACGCATTTCATGGATCCGCTTACGAGTTCAACCGAATTTCGAAGCTGGCATCCAACGGCTTCAACAACAATGCTAACGGAATTGCTAAAGGCGTGTTCACGCGCAATCAGTTCGGCTACACCGTTGGCGGACGCTTGATCAGGGACAAGCTGTTTTTCTTCAACAGCACGGAATTCACGCGCGTGCGCAGCAACGGCGACGTGCTGTCGGTAGTTCCCACCACGGCCCTGGTCAACGCTGCGGCGCAATCCACGCGAGACTTTTTCGCCGGCCATTCGCTGCAATCGACTCCGACCGGAACTTCGTACACGGTTGGCGACATTGTGAACACTTTCAACCTGCCGGCCGGCAACGCTTTCGCAGCGCTTCCGGCAAACTTGCGCGCTTTTGAGCTGGTGCGCTTTACCGAGCCGACGAACCTGGGCGGCGGTTTTCCGCAGAACACGTATTCGATGGTGGCTCGCGTCGATTACAACATCACCGACAAGACTCTGCTTTATGGGCGCTGGGCGCGCGAGAACAAAGACTTCTTCAAGGGCACGACCGCGTTTAGCCCGTACGTCGGCTTCGATACGCCGTCAACGGTCCGCAGCAACAATTTCCTGGTGGCCCTGACGCATACGTTTTCTCCGCGCCTGGTTTCGGAAACAAAACTTTCCTACAACAAGCTCGGTGGCGATGCGCCTTATGGTGATCAGCCAATCGGCCCGGGCCTCTACATGTTTCCCGGTCTGACGGGAACCATCGGCGGCAACACGATCGCGTTCCCCGGCTATTGGCCATACAACGCCGCTGCTTCTCCGGCAGGATTCGGCGGACCGCAAAACTCAGGTCAGGTCTATGAAGATCTGACGTACTCGATGGGCCGACATCAGCTGAAGTTCGGCGGGCAGTATTTCTACATTCAGGACAATCGCTTTTTTGGCGCTTACCAAAATGCGGTGGAAAGCCTGGGCACGCAGGGAAATTACGCCCAGGCGTTTGGAAACTTCGTCACCGGAAACATCAACCAGTTTCAGGCGGCCGTATTTCCGCAAGGAAAGTTCCCCGGGGAAAGCGTGAACCTGCCGGTGACCCAGCCCGACTTCACGCGCAGCAATCGCTACCACGAATGGGCTGCGTACTTTAATGACTCGTTCCACGTCACGCCCAGTCTGGTGCTGAACCTGGGCCTGCGCTATGAATATTACGGCGTGCAGAAAAACAAATTCCCGGAGTTGGATTCCAATTTTTACTTCGGGGCGGGAGATACACTGCAGGAGCAGATTCGTAACGGCAGCGTCCAGATCGCCGGCTCCAGTCCGGTGGGTGGATTATGGGCGGGGGACAAAAATAACTTTGCTCCGCGGCTGGGTTTTGCGTGGGACATTTTTGGCGATGGCAAAACCAGCCTGCGCGGTGGTTACGGGCTCGCGTACGAACGCAACTTTGGCAACGTTACGTTCAACGTGATTCAGAATCCACCAAACTACGCGGTGCTGTCGCTGTTCAATAATGTCGACGTCACTAACCTGCAGATCACGACCAACAACGCCGGGCCTTTGGCGGGAACAACGCCACCGACCAAACTGCTGCCGGCAACCAGTCTGCGCCACGTGCGCGAAGACATCGTCAACGCGTACGCCCACTTTTTCAGTTTCGCCCTGCAACGCGAACTGACGCGGGACAACGTCGTGTCAGTTGAGTATGCGGCATCGCGTGGGCAAAACCTTTACTCGATCTCGCCGCTGAACATAACCGGTTCCGGCGCTTTCTATTTGGGTGACGCCAATCCGAATTCGCGGCTGAACAATCAGTACTCGAATATCAACACGCGCGGCAACGAAGGCTATTCGCGCTACAACGCTTTGATCGTAGCGCTGGACGGCAACAACTACCGCAACACGGGCTTGCAGTACACGATGCATTACACTTTCGCGAAAGCGAATGACAATCTGAGTACAACCTTCAGCGAAGGCGCGTTCAATACCAACCTGGGTCTCACGAATCCTTATGATCCGGGGTTCGACTATGGCCCGGCGGATTTCGACGTCCGGCATCGCTTCGTGGCCAGTGTGATCTGGCAGGTACCGTTTTGGAAGAACCTGGATGGAGTCGGCAAGACTTTACTTGACGGCTGGTCCATCACCGGCATTTTCAACGCGCGCACCGGTACGCCGTTTACGATCTTTGACGGAACTAATGCGAACCTTTCCAGTCCGCGATTGGTGCCGAATGGTCCGCTGAACGTTCGCGTCACAGACACGGGCCAGGCAAACTTCTTCAACTTTCTTGACCTGACCGGTCAACCAGTTGGCGCGTTTGGGAATGCCGTCTGTGGCGGGTGTTCCGACTTTGGTCCGTATCCGGCCAACATGACGCGGCGTAATCAGTTTCGCGGTCCGGGGTTATGGAACCTCGATGCCGGCATTTCGCGTAATGTGAGGTTGAGCGAAAGCTACAGCCTGCAGTTACGCGCGGAACTCTTCAACGCCCTTAACCATGCGAACCTTTACATCGCCCCGGGCACACAGGACGTCACCAGCGGTTTCGTCGGAGCTGTTCGAGGCGTCACGCCCAATGGAAATATTGAGCGTCGCAACGTGCAACTGGCGGTGAAGTTCATCTTCTGATGAAGTGGACATTTAGCCGAGTCAACTGAGTGCAGGCCGCGGGAACAGAATCCGGCGGCCTCCACTCGGAATAGCTAAACTCTATGGAGTGCGGCGACCTGTCGCCGCTTTGGTCTTGTGACCCTCGCTGCCTCGGATCTTAATTGTGTCGATCAGTGGCCGCGACAGTCGCGCCCAGGAAAGCGCTGACAGGTCAGCGCACTCCAAAGAACTGCCGTTACATCCGCCGAAGGAATCCACATCCCATCGCCACCGGCAGCCAAATCATCAATTGCGCCAGCACGTATGACAACTCACTTTCGCTCCGTTCGGCAGCGCGTTGGGCGGCGACGTAGATTGAACTGGCTTCGTCACAACACTTCAGAAACTCAAATTGCCATCGAGTAATTTCCTGCAGATGAACACGATAATTGGCGCGGCAAATCGCGACGAATGACACTCCCGGCGCGGGAGTCGCCGGGAGCTCGCCTGCGGTTAGCTTTTCCATAAACTCGACCAGGGGAAACTTCAATTCAAGTAATCGCAAGCACGGTGTTGTCTGAATCTGAATACTGTCGCTGATAATGTCCTGCGGCAGGAATGGCGTCGATGCCGGCGGATCGTTTTCAATGCCGGCGGCGCGCAGAACATCCGCGCGGGCGCGCTCAACGTGTGCAATCTCCGGTGGCAAATCAAGCGAGGGGATCAGTTCGGTCTTCACTTCACGATCGATCGGCTTTGTTCGTTCGAGGAATGCGGGAAACCCCGCGCTGAGGTGAAAAAGGCTACGTGAAACCGGAGGCTCGCTGATGATATAAGCCTTCGCGAACGCGTCGAATACTGCATCGCCGACAAAAGAGCGCAACGCCGGAAAGTCCGCCCTCAGGCATTCCAGTAAACGCAGCACGTAACCTCCAGCGTAAACGCCCAAGCGTTGTCGCGCCGGAAAGCCGCGGCTTTCGACCACTACATCTTCGCTGCGTAAACCTGTTCGCTGTTTAGCCGCCTGAAGCTTGTCCGTTAGCCCGCCACGCTCCGTGACGACAGCCTGCATCCACTGCTGCAACACACCGAGCGATTGTTCAGACATGTTTTGCGACCAACTGGAAATCAATCGGATTGGAAATGACGCTAGCCGAATCCGGCTTGTGCACGGCTGTGTCAGGAAAAACTCCGTTCAGCGCGGCATTCGCTTTGTTCAACTCATCAACTAAGTTCGGAAACTCGGGAATGTTCGCATCCCACTCCAGCAGAGTTGATACGCCGCCGCTGAGTTCCTGGGCCAGTTTGTAAAGTTGCCAAACGGGAGCCGGTACCGGCTGATCGTGCGTGTCGACCAGATAAGTGCCGCAGTCCGCGGGCCCGGCAACGTGAATTTGCACAATGCTGGAATGCGGCAGGTTTCTGATGTAATGCGCCGGATCAAAACCGTGGTTGTAGCCGGACACGTAAACGTTGTTCACATCCAGCAGCAAACCACATCCAGTATTCTCCACCAGGGCGGAAAGAAAGTCCCATTCACTAATCGTCGATTGCTTGAATTCCAGATAGGTGGAGGGGTTTTCCAGAACCAAAGGTTGCTGCAGGAAATCCTGGATTTGGTCCACTCGATTAATCACGTGTGCGAGACTCTCTTCGGTCAGCGGCATCGGGAGGAGATCGTGTGTGTTGACGTGGGCCACGCCGGTCCAGCACAAATGGTCCGAGATCCATTGCGGTTGAACAAAATCAGCGAGGGCCTTCAGCTCCCGGAGATAGTCCCAGTCCAGAGGATCGGTGCTGCCCACTGACAAGGACACACCGTGCATGACGATCGGACGGATACCGGCGAGATGCTCCAGTACGTGTCGCGCCAGCCCGAAATTATCGATGAAGTTCTCACTGATAATCTCAAACCAATCCACCGGCGGATCGTTTCGCAGCAGATAAGGAAAATGTTGATTGCGCAAACCAACGCCCAGGCCAAGATGGGGCAGGCCCAGGCGTGGTGATGCAGATGGTATTTTCAATTGCAGGTCCTAAAACAACATCGACGATAAGATTCAACTAACAACACCTGCAGTCAGGAAGGCGGGTTCACCCCCGCTAATTAATTACCAATCCCAATTAAGTCGAGGGTGGAAACGCTATGCGAAGCGGATCGGGCGCCGGCTTCGGCGGGAGATCCGAAACGCCGCGGCTCTTCAGTACTTCGATGTAAGCGTTCCAGGCGGTGTCGTACACCTTGTCACCTACCGAATAGTTTAGATCGTCCAAACGCTTCGGCGGATCCTCCCCGAGGTCGTACACTTCCATCTTCCCGGTTTTCTCGTCAGGCTTAGTCGAGTCCGGCAATGGATAGAGTTGCGAGTCAGAGATGGGAATGGCACAGCCACCGAATCCCGCGCAAGTATTATCCGATGGCGCGCTGTAAAGTATTTCAGTCTTTTGCAGATTCGGCGCTCGCAAGTTTTCCTTTAATACTTTCCCGCCGCACAAGATGGTGGTCTTGCCTACTTCCTGCACAAAACCGCAGCCACCTTCCGCCTTGCAGTCGTTCGATCCGCGACACGAGTGGAAAACCTCCACCGGCGCACAGCCGTTCTCGGTTGCGTTGGATCCCAGCGGCGGCAGCTGGAGTCCCTGGCAGGCGTGATACAAAACTCCGGCTTGTTTCGGCACGATGCCCTCCGTGATATCGGGAAACTTGCCGAAAACTGCCCAGCAAATCGAGACGCGATCGCCGGAGCCGTACATGGATGGGTTCGGGAACGAGGTTGTTTCGTTCGTCCAGAAACCCCCGAGCACCCGAGTGATCCCGGCAATCGATCCCGCGGCGGCCTCGCTGAATATCTTGTAATTGTTCGCGCCTGCCTTCAACGTGTTAAGCGCTGCGGCGATCTCTTCGGCCGTGGGCAACGGCCACTTGTTCAAGTCGTAACCGGTGGTCTTGAGCATTTCCGGCGTCCACTGGTTTCCCGCGTTGTGCCACTGATCCCATGTTTCAACCTTGCCCGTATCCAGCAACTGCTGGATTCCCAGGAAGCGGTCATGGTGGTCCAGCCCGCCATTCTTAGTTCGTGAAACAGTTTGCCCGGATGGGTTGTTCAGATTTCCCGTGTCAGTGTAGTTGGGATAGTTGTTATTCAGCGCAGTTTCGTCCGGTTGAAATTGCTCCTGCACGGGAGCGTATTCCAACAAGCCGCGCATGCGCCTGATCCAGTCGGCCACGCCGGAACCCTCACCCTGATCCGTGATGGCGTTGATCATATCCAGGATGTTATTTACGGCATCGCCGGAATTGATTTCACCGGTCGCCATGGCCCGCATCTTCGGATACTCAGCCATGTGATAGCTGTTGTTCACGTTGAACAAGTCCCTCTCCAGGGAGCCGCGGTTGAATACGTACTCCAGCAAAGACGTGCCGTCGGTGTATTCAATCTCCATGTACTGCCAGAGACATTTGTACAGCGAGCCGATCGTGCCAAACATCGGCAGTTCCTTTTCCTCGTCACCCGCCTCCCAGTTTTCGAAGGGTACCGTCGGAAAGTACTTGCCGATTTTTTCGGGGTCAATGATGCCGATCGCATCGTCATCGTTCTCTTCGATCGCCAGGAAGAGTTGGTTCTGATCCGTAGTTAACGGCCCCAGTTGGACCTTGATGTTGTTGTAAGGTGGCTTCGTGTCCAGGAAGTCGAGGATGTGCGGAATGACTGTGTTATTCGGTCCGTAACAGGTCCAGCCAAAGGTTTTATCCTGCAACGCGGTACTGGTATACGTGGGCATCACCCCCAGCACCTTGGCAATGTTTGAAGCCAGTTGGAGGTGCAACATCTCGTCGATAAAAACGCTGAAGAACTGATTGAACGCAAGCGCGTTAGTCGGGTTTTCCGGGTCGCTCGACGGATCACGAGAAGGCGCCGAACCCGGCCACAGCCGGCCCTGATAGAAGTCATTGTTCTTACTGGTGATCTGATGCATTCCCTTGATCGAGTACATCGAAACCATATAAAGAGGAATGGTAAATAACTCAACATTGATGGCCGCTTGGGCGATCGCCTGCAAGGCGGTCATGTCGAGAGTCTTGTTTACAGGATCGCGCTGTTTCAGCTCGGGTGTTTGAAAGCTATTCATTTGAGTCGCACCTCCGATTGACGTGAGAAAACCAGGACGGTCGGAGCCGCTGCTCAGATCGCAATCTCGAACCGGCGACGGCCCACAATGAGTTTAGTAAGGGTCGCGCGCATGATACGGCTGGGTCAAAGGAAAAACAAGGAAACTTTTTTGCATCCGCCGGGTACCGTCCCCAATCTAACTTGCCCACGCTTATTGTCTCTGCCATTCTGTGGCGCGACATGAGCGATCAAACAACTACCGGCTTGCGCATTCAAAAAGCGACGGTGGATGACGTGGCCTTAATCCTGCGCTTCATCCGCGAGCTGGCTGAGTATGAAAAGTTGCTGGATCGCGTAACTACGACCGAAGAAACTGTGCGCGAGACGTTATTCGGCCCACAGCCGGCCGCTGAAGCGCTGTTGGCTTACGAGCAGAATGATCCCGTTGGTTTCGCGATCTACTTTTTCAATTACTCAACCTTCATCGGCCGGCGCGGATTGTATTTGGAAGATCTGTTTGTGCGTCCCGAAGTTCGCGGCAAGGGTTATGGCCGGGCCTTGTTGGCCCACCTCGCCCGCATCGCAGTCGAGCGAGACTGTGGTCGCATGGAATGGGCGGTGCTTAACTGGAACGAGACGGCCATCGGTTTCTACAAACGACTCGGCGCCGAACCGATGGATGAATGGACCGTGTTCCGGCTTTACGACAAAGCGCTGGAAGATCTGGCCCGATGAAAGGTTGATCCGAGAGACGATCAAATGAAGATACGACTCATTATCATATCCGCCTTCCTGATGTTGTTTGCAATCGCTCTTGCCGGTTGCAAGCCTGCAAGCGATGCGGCCAACCGCAAACCGGCCGCCGCAAGAGACAACACTGCGGCCTCGAAATCTGATGCATCGGGCGTGATTCATTCAGGCACTGGAGAAGAAAAAGAAAAACCGGAAGCGGGCAAAGCAAACGTCCAGGGCAAAGTCTTCTTCAATGAAAAACCAGCGGCTGGGATCGAAGTGAAGCTTTGTGAGAAGTTCAGCCAATACTTCAGCGGCTGTGGTGGTCAAACCTTTACGACTAAAACGGATGCCAACGGCGAATACCTGATCAAGAGTGTTCCGCCGGGCGTTTATGAAGGCCTGACTGCCAAAGTCTTTGACACTCCGTATTACGTGTTCGCAACTTCCGGCATCGTGTCATCCGCAAAATACCAACTCGACGCGGACGAAACGTTTTTCGCTCCCGATACGCATCTCTTCAAGAGCGATTTAAGACTGCTTAGTCCGAAAGCTGCCGCGAAGGTTGGACCAGAGGGCATTGAAGTTAAGTGGGAGCCTTATCCCGATGCCGCCTATTACAAATTCAGCATTCACGCCGACACCTCCACGCCGGCGAAAGCTGAATACGACTTCATTAACAAACGAGTGGACGGCACTTCCTTCGTTTTGGATAAGGCGCTCGCGCCCGGTGGATACTCGGTAAAAGTGAGCGCGTACAACAGCAACGATCGGAAGCTGGCGGATAGTTCCAGCGACATCAAGTTCACCGTCACATCGCCGTGAACCGGTACTATCCGCAGATTACGCAGATTACACAGATGGGAAAACGAAACAACCAGAAATCGGGCCAGGCTGGCTTTTAGTTCTTTGTTTCCTGGTTCTCTGCGTAATCTGTGTAATCTGCGGATGCAAATCTTCTCAACTTAATAACTCACCTTTGAGCGCAGCGAGCATCCGTGGATCGGACTGAAGCTTTTTCACTGCACGCTGGCGATCGCCGTCTTCTTCATACCAGTCTGGATCCAGTTTGGCGCCTGCTCGAGCCAGCAGGGCCACTACTTCGTAATAGCGCGTGCCGCCGTGACGCTCTTCGGCGCCCCAACCATATAGCGCCCAACCCAGCGGCGTGCCGCCATAACTCTGATCTTTCAAGTCGACGCGCGCCCCGCGATCGAGCAGTAACCTAACGATGTCGCCGTTGCCTTCATACGCGGCCCAATGCAGCCCAGTCTCGCCGTCGTGTCTCAGTCTCCCATCCACCTGCATGCCAACTTGCAGTAGAAACTCGACTACATTCGTGCGACCGAATTCACACGCCCAGGCGAACCCATCCTTTAACTGCTCACGTGTGGCCGTTGATTTCAAACTCCCGTCGTCGTTGAAGAAACTCTTGACTACGTCCAGGCGCCCCACGCCCGCGGCGCCCTCAAGATCCAGCTGCGCGCCGCGTTCGGCAAAGAACTCAGCCGCCAGCCCTCGCCCGTTATGCAAACAACCGTTTACCGCGCTGCCTGAGTCGGGGCCATCGATGACAGCCCCGTGGTCGATCAAGACTTCCATTAGCGGATATTGGACCCCGGCGTTCTCCGGATGACAGCTGGTCGCGGCCAAACCCAAAGTGGTTGAGCGACCGCCATATGCGTCGGACTCAGCGTTCACATCGGCGCCGGCATCCAGCAACATTTGCGTGATCTGAACAATGTTTTGCGGTGTCTGCTGGCGAAAGTCCTCCACGCCGTTGGCGGAAACATAATGCAGCAGAGTCGAGTGATGTTCTCGTGTAGAGCGGTGGCGAGCCACATCAGGATTCTTCTTTAGAAGTTTCGCGAGCGTCGCGGCATCGCCTTTGACGATCGCGTCGACGGCGGCTTCGAAGGTTGAAACTGCGGAACCAGCGCGTGCTAAACCTTCCAGATGCCGGACAAACTTTGGCCAACTGGCGAAGCCATGGCCGAGACCGATGAAGAATTGCGCATCCGCAAGCGCGCAACGAGTCGCACGCTCATTTGTCTCCGCGTACTTTTGCCAGCGGTATGTCATTCGCTCCGCTTCGAAGGCCATCCTTCTTTGGACTTCGGGCGTGAGTTCGATGCTTTGCAGCCGAGCCAGCCTTTCCAGCCAGCGAGCGGCCCATTCACGAATCGCCGCCGGATCCTTTGCCTTGCAAGCGCGTTGGAAATCTTTGGCGAGCTTTTTGTACTGCTCAAGGTTGGGACGAGGTGGAAGTGGAAGTGCGTCTGACATACGAAGCTCCTTTCGTGTTGCTGCCTGGTTTGTCCGCCCGGTTCAGGCTGAAAGAAGGTTCGTCGCCTTCGCTGGTTGTATAAAGGTGGGCACAGGCCCTTTCCGCGGACTGGATGCGCCCTTCGCGCTGCCGCACACTATAAGCGCGCCCGGGTGAAAAATTCAAACCCGAAGTCCGGCTTCTGATCCACGAGATAATCAAAACAAAAACAAAACGAAGCGTAGTGTCCTCTGTAGTTTCACAGAGAACACTACGCTTCAGTGTAGGCCGGTGATGAGTACCGGTAAGTTAGTTTATTCTCACCGTGGTTGTGACCGTGCGCGCATTACCGGCAACATCATTTGCGCGAACAGTAATCGTATACAAGTGGCCATCGTGGTCACCGCCGTTTTTAGTCGCCGGCAAGCTGAGTTGGAAGGAATAGGAGCCGCCAGCTTGTAAGGTTATCGCGCCGCTGGGCTGAGTTACTCCATATTCATCGAGCACGCTGTAAGTAGTGCTGTTAGGATCTACGCCACTGGGAGTGTCCGTTATCGACCCGGAAACGGTTACTTTCAGAGGCTTGTTGCTCTTGCCGGAACTCGATGGGCTGGCCGTAGCAGTGACCGACGGCGCCACGCCATCAATGCCAAACGCGAGTGAGTGTGATTGTTCACTGTTGCTGGCCTGGTCTCGGCTCCAGAAAAGGATCGTGTGAACGCCGTTCGCGGAAACCGTAAATGGACCGGCGTAGGTTTGCGTCGCGCCTCCATCTACCGTGAAATAGCTGTTCGCCATTCCCGAAACATTATCCGCAGCGGCGAGTGTTACCTGCACTGGTCCCACGTACCAACCATTCGCTCCAGTTGAGCCTGAGAGCGTGGCTTGTGTGATGGGCGCCGTGGCATCAATCCTAATCATCACTGTGTAGAAGGAATTGTTGTTGCCGGCATTATCGACGCTCCAGAAATTAACCTGGTGCGTCCCGTCGCCGGATACTGTAAAGGAAGAAGAGTAGGTCTGGGTGGGACCGCCATCAACCGTGTAATAGCTGTTTGCTATCCCGGCGAAATTGTCCGTCGCCGAGAGCGTAATTTGCGCCGGTCCGAGATACCAACCGTTGGCCCCTACCGTTCCGGCTGCAGCAGCTTGAGTCACCGGAGCGGTCGCATCAATCTTCACCTCTCTGGATTGCTGCGACTCTGTATTATTGGCCTGGTCCCGGCTCCAAAATAACACCGTATGAACACCGGGGGCCGAGATGGTGAATGATCCGGAGTAAGTTTGCGTCGCTCCGCCGTCAATCGCGTAATAGCTATTAGCCATGCCGGAGAGATTGTCTGTGGCCGCGAGCGCAAGCTGAACGGGCCCGAGATACCAGCCGTTATTTCCGGCCGGGCCTGAGAGCGCAACCTGCGTCGATGGAGCCGTAGCATCAATCCTGATCATGACTGTGTACGCGTTGTTGTTGTTTCCCGCCAAGTCGATACTGTAGAAGTCGACGGGGTGTGTGCCATCGCCCGAAACGGTAAATGGAGCCGTGTAGCTTTGAAATGAACCACCATCGATTCGATAGTAGGTGTTCGCTACTCCAGAGCCATTATCCGTAGCAGTGAGAGACATCTGTATTGGACCCTTGTAATACGTGCTGTTACCGACCGGACCGGTTACGGTGTTCTGGACGGTCGGCCCCTCGTTATCAATCTTCAGAGTCGCAGACTGATGGGTTTCCTCGTTCCCCGCTTTATCCACGCTCCAGAAACTGAGCGAGTGCTCGCCATTCCCGGTGACCATGAACGAACTCCCCGAACGGGTTTGCACTGGACCGCCGTCTACCACATAAAACGTGTTTGCCAACCCGCTGTGCTGGTCATCTGCCGCAAACGCAACCTCCACTGAGGGACTGATATACCAACCGTTGTTGCCAGCCACTCCATTCACTGCGAGATAGGTAGTCGGTGCGCTGCCATCGACCTTGATCGTCATTATCTGGGGACCCTCGATATTCCCAACCGCATCCATGCTCCAATAGGCAACCGTATGGTTGCCGCTGCCGGAAACGTTAAAGGGACTTGAGTAGGTTTGAGGTGGCCCCTGATCCAGGCTGTAATAAGTGTTGGCTACGCTGTTCAATCCGTCCGTAGCCGTCAGCGTGACCTGCGCCGGATCCCGATACCAGCCCGGCTCGGCGGAGGCGCCGGAGACCGAAGCGACGGTCGTCGGAGCGCCCTTGTCAATATTCACGACGACCGAGTGCTGCTGCTCGGTATTCCCAGCTAAGTCCACGCTCCAGTAATTGACCGTGTGGGTCCCATCACTGGAAATCGATAAGGGCGCAACGTAAGTTTGAGTTGCCCCACCATCCACCTGGTAAAAGGTGTTTTGGATACCGGAGAGGGCATCGGACCCCCCGAGTAAGATAAATACCTGGCTCATATACCAGCCGTTATTGCCGGTAGTGCCCGAAGGAGCGCTGAAGGTCGTGGGCGGCGTCCAATCTATCTTCACAGCAGGCGAAGGAAAGAAGCCATTGTTACCGGCCTGATCACTTACCATCACCATCTGACTTTGATTACCGCCTTCGGAGGTGAAGTGAAGGGGACTATCCGGCGTCGAAACCGTTACACCCGGCGGATTCGCGGAGGTCGTGAACGGGAGGTCAACCGGCGTGTTGTTCCAACCATACGCATTTGCGGCAGGTGTTTGAATGCCCCAGGTTAACGTCGGCGTGTGATCTCCTTCATAGGCGACCAGGGTTGTCTGGGTAGGAATAACAAGAATTCCTTCACCCGCAGCAAATCCTGTTAGCGGCTGCGAGGCGTTTTGTTCATCCACATACGGAATACCGTCACCGACATTAGTGGTCCATACCTGATGACCCGTAGCCGCCTCGACGGCGTACAAATTGCCCGTGGACGAGCCGATGTAGACATAGTCGTTAACTACTAATATTGAAGACTGCAGGTGACCGTCGCCGGTAAAACTCCAGACCAGGGAGTTGTTGTTCGTCACGTCGCGACCTTCCAGCGTGCCAAACGTTCCAAATGGTTTGGGACCATTAAGAAAGAATCCCATGTTCCCGGAAAACGCCGGAATGTGTTTGGAGATAAAAGTGCCGGCCATGCCGCCGGTCTGGCTATCGAAAATGTAATCGGGGTTATATTCGCGAACATAGAGTCGCCCGTTATACAAAGCCGGTGTTTTCCCGCCGCCTCCTGAGCATCCGGTCGAGTAGCGCCAGAGGAGCGCACCGTTAGCGGGATTCAGCTTGTAAACATTCGGACAGGAGTAAGAGAGGTACACACCCTCGATGTTTACGGCCGGAGAACTCTGTGAGCCGTTGGCAACCGGAACGGACCACAGTACATCGCCGTTGGCAGCGCTAACCGCATAAGCAGTTCCACCCGAACCGGCTCCGCCAGTGTAAATGACGCCCTGAAACACCGTGGGCGCGGAGGTGAAAGAGTACTGGCCCGGAAGCTGCCGGCTCCAAACGATGTTCCCGTTTGATCCGTCAAAGGCGCGCAATAAACCGTCGCCATTAATTGCAAAGACGCGACCGTTCTCGTAACAGAGACCCGACCATGCAGAATAAGCTCCCAGAGAATATCCCCAGAGTATCGCGCCGTTCGTCGCATTGAGCGCGATCAGCCTCGTACCGTTGCCAGACTCATGCCGAATCGTAACGAAAACCCTGCCGTCGGCAATCAGCGGGTACGAAATAGGCTGGCCGAAGCTGACGACCCATTTTTGTTTCAGGGGAGGCATCACCCCTTCCGAATAGGCTGAGCCATCGTGCATGGCGTTTATTTGATAGTTCCGCGCCTGGTTTGGAGCGATTTGCGCGTGAGCGGGGCCCGCAAGCAGGGCCGTGGACAATGCGAGGAGCCAGAGAATAAGTGTTTTCATATTTACACCCAGTGGAGTTGGAAGGTCGGTTAGTGTTGAGGCCGAAACGTCGGGTTTCGCGAAGTGAATTGAGATTAGTTCTAACCTGAAGCTAGTGACAAAGCTGAAAGATAATAAACATCGACCCACTAGAGAAGCAACAACAATTTTTGGCACTGTTTAGAAAGAAATCTTTTAAGGACGTCTCCCGATTCGTTGCAGAACCGGGAAAGCGAGGCAACTGGGCCAATTTTCGGCGGAGTACTGGGCAAACGGGCTTATAAGCGAGGTTTCCCGCCGGCGATCACGGAGGTCAAGATCCAAATTGAGGAATAATACGAAGAGGCCGTTAGTGGCTGTTTGTAGTATGCGTGTTTTTTCGTGAAGCGTTTACCTGCACAACATGAAAACGATTCGCGACACATCAGGGCTCAGAGGAACACCCGCAAAATTGCCATCCGTGATCTCAGTCCGAGCTTAGATCTTCCGGAAGCTTCCGTTGAAGAGCGCGCCGTCCTCTACCGTTAGCACACTCGCAGAAACTTTGCCGCTAACGTTCGCCATCGGGCCCAGCACAAGTTCTTGCCTGACGTTGATGACGCCTTCAACGGTGCCGTTGATTCTGGCGACAGCAACATTGATCACTGACTTGCTGACGTGGGCGCCGGCACTGACAATTAATGTTCCCTCAGGAGAGTCTACTTGCCCGGAAAAAGTCCCATCGATGCGTAACATGGATTTGAATTGCACCTTCCCGGTGAATTTCAAAACATCCCCGACAAAGCCAAGCCAATTGTCTTTGGGTAGATCAATACGCTGGGGGCGTACCGCGGTTCTCGAAACTGCTTGAGTACTCACCGCCTTGTCCTTTCTTCCTTTGTGATCTTTTGGATTAGACCGCAGCTAAAACCCGGCGACGCCTGCCGCTGCTTAACTGATGAAGGGAGACTGCCTTGAGGAGGTTTCACTATACCATCGCGCTCTGCCCGCGGAGTGTTACGATTAGATTGCAGTTCCGCAGCATCCAAACTTACCCCGACCGGTCTTTCGACAGTTGGCGCTCGATCGCTTTGCCGGCCAGGTGTGTGGCGATGGCGGTTAGTGTGGCTTCAGTGCCGGTGGGCGCTTGAGGGTGGCGATAGTACATGGCGAAGGAACCCAGGACCTTGCCCTGACGGGTGAGGATTGGGGTGGACCAGCAGGCGCGCAGGCCGCTGGCAAGCGCGATGTCGCGGTAGTTCGCCCAGAGCGGATCTGTCAAAACATCTGTGACGACTACGGGCTGGCCGCGGTACATGGCCGTGCCGCACGAGCCGTTCTGCGGGCCGATCGGCTCGCCGTCTATCGCGCTAACGTATTGCTGGGGCAGACTGGGGGCGGCGCCGTGACGGATGTGATCGCCGTCATCGCTAAGCAACAGAACCGAACAAAGCATCTCAGGTGATTGTGCTTCGATCAGTAGAACCAGCTTTGTGAGTATTTCTTTCAATGGAGCGCCGGCGGCGATCATCTGTTCCACTTCTTGCTGACCTTTGCGAAAGGCTTCTTCATCGTTTTCAGCTTTAGGGGAGGTGTTAAGACGTGGGAGCTTTTGTGTGTCAGCGGTGGAGTTTTCAATCTTCTTGATTAGGGTTTCGGTCTGGTCCGAGTTGGGCATCTCACATTCCCCTTTGGTGAATTGTTTACGGCATTCTACGCTTGTGAGTTAGGAAAAGCATTCAAACGCAGAAGGCGCAGAGGGGCTTCTTCGCTTGTCCGCAGATTTCAGATTACACAGAACGAAGGTCAGGCACTCAAAGCGAGATAGGGTTGCAGACATGAACGGGACGCGTTCTGACTTGTTCGTTTGGTTTTCTTTGTTCTGTGCAATCTGCGAAATCTGTGGACCAAAGTTCTTTGATCGTATCTCGGCTTGAAGTATCTTTGTCTTACGAGGTGCGAACGTGATTACTGAAATCAAACATTTGACTATGGCAGAACTCGAAGCCGGGCTTGATGAAATACGCGGCGCGCCGAAGGATGAAGGAGTCTTGCGTCTAATTGTCCGGCGGCCGCAGATTGAAGAGCGCGAAGTTCTATCAGAAGCCGAGCTTCATCCGCTTGAAGGCCTGGTCGGCGACAGTTGGATACGGCGCGGCAGTTCGCGGATGGCGGGTGGATTGCCGCATCCGGAAATGCAAATCAACATCATGAATGCGCGCGTGACGGCGTTGGTAGCGCAGCACTTGGACCGTTGGCAACTGGCCGGTGACCAGCTTTACCTCGACATGGATTTGAGCAAGGAAAACCTGCCCGCCGGGGCGCAATTGGCAATCGGCTCGGCGGTGATTGAAGTCACGCCGCAGCCGCATACTGGCTGCAAGAAGTTTGTGGCGCGGTTTGGCGTTGAGGCGATGAAGTTTGTGAATTCGCCGGTGGGAAAAGAGCTTTGTCTGCGTGGAATTAACGCCAAAGTCGTGCAGGGTGGCGTCGTTCGGCTAGGAGACGTGGCGAGAAAGATTGGATAGAAGCGGACAGAAAAGAGCGGGCGTAAACGCGCCTCCTGACTGCCAGTAGGTGAATCTTGCGGGATGAAAACAGATGTAATCATTGTGGGCGCGGGGCCGACGGGGTTGTCTTTGGCCTGCCAACTGATCCGCTTTGGCGTGGACTTTGTGATAGTCGAAAAGAATGATGGCATCACGCCGTTCTCCAAAGCGCTCGGTGTGCACGCGCGCACACTTGAGATTTATGAACAGCTCGATCTGGCGCGAGAGGCAGTGACGCGTGGAACCATCGCCGGCAAAGTTCGCATGCTGGAGAGTGGTGACGTGGTCGGCGAAGTCGATCTTTCAAATATCGGACAGGGTCTGAGCGGTTATCCCTTCATGCTGGTGCTCGAACAAAGCGAGAATGAGCGCCTCCTTTATCGATATGTGACGGAGCATGGGCGCGACGTGCTGTGGCAAACAGAGCTGGAAAAGTTTTCGCAAACCGAGGGCGGCGTGACCGCGCAGGTCAAAAACAGCAATGGCGAAACGCAAGCTATCGAAGGTAAATACCTGGTCGGTTGCGATGGACCGCGCAGCCCGGTCCGGCACGCGCTGGGACTACATTTCGAAGGCACGACGTTTGAGCGACTCTTCTATGTGGCCGATGTTCGGATTGACTGGAAGTTCCCGCATGACGCTCTGCATGTTTGCATAGCGGAGAACGGGGTCGTCGCTTTCTTTCCCATGCCCGGTGAAAACCGCTGGCGCATCGTAGGCGCCTTTCCGGAAGGACATGACAAGGATGAAGGCGAAGTTCTCTACGAAGAGATTGAGGCACGGATAAAAGAGGAAGCCCAGCTGGAGTTGGACATCACCCGGGTTGATTGGTTTTCAACTTATAAAGTTCACACCCGTCACGTGGAGAAGTTTTCATCGGGGCGATGCTTTCTGGGGGGAGACGCCGCGCACATCCACACTCCGGCCGGCGGACAGGGAATGAACACCGGAATTCAGGACGCGTATAACCTGGCCTGGAAACTGGCGCTCGTGCTTCAGGGCGCGGCGGGCGGCCGCGTACTGGATACTTACAACGAAGAACGTCTGCCGAATGCGAAGCGACTGTTACAGACTACCGACCGGATGTTCAACATTGTGGCCGGAACAGATTGGTTGATGGACCTGATTCGAACCACCATCTTTCCGCCGATGGCGAAATTCATTTTGAGTATCGATGCGGTGAAGAAGAAGTTCTTTCCGCTGATTTCGCAGATCGGGATCAGTTATCGCGAAAGCTCTTTGAGCGCGCATAACGGAGACGAAGGTTTCAATGTCAAAGCCGGAGATCGTTTACCGTACTTTTTGGTTGGTGGTCGCAGTGTTTACGATCAGTTGCGGGCGGCGAAATTTCATTTGATAAATTTTATTAGCGGGGAAACTGCCTCTGGGGAACCGGCGGAGTCAATCAGTAAGACTCTGGCTGATCAGCATGTCATCAAGATTGACGAGCGAATAGAAGAGTTGTTCGGGACCGGCGAGCCGTTTAGTGTTTTGTTGCGTCCGGATAATTATGTAGCGTTCATTTCTGCGGATGGGTCGCCGAGTCTGGCGAGTGAGTATTTGGAAGGGTTACGACGGTAGGCAGAGAGTCGTGCGAACTCGCGAAAAACAGGCGCCGGCCCAACGAGGGCCGGCGTTGTTTTTATTTTGGAGTCGGTCATAGGCCCTCTTCCCAGAGGGAGATCCTAAATCGGGCTGATCACTGGAACGAATTGTCGTCGGCCGATGGTCCATAAATGGCGGGTACTTTCGCCCCCATCAAACGAAGGTAGACGGTCATTTGCCCGCGATGATGTGTCCAGTGGTTAATCGTGTCCTGAATCATCTCGTAACGCGGCGCCTCCATCACGACGTTTCCCCGGGCCAGCAATTTCCAGTTGGTGTTCAGATGTTCATCGGTGGTTTGCTGGAAAGCCTTGCGGGCGCCGGCCGCGGCTTTGTCCAGCGCTTCGATCAAGTCGGCGCTGGAGTCCAACCGCTTCTGTTCCATCGAACCGCCGCCTTCGGGCGCAACATCCAGCTCGTCCTGGTTGATCTGCATCGAAATCCACATCGGGATCGTGGCCACCATGTTCGCCAGGTAGCCGAAGATCATGGATTTATCGTGCGGCTTCCAGTCGTACTTGCCTTCCGGAACCTGCTGCAGTGCGCGGCGTGAACGCTCCACTTCGCGATCCAGTTCGGCGCCTAAGAATTCGGTCAGTTTCATGCGCATCTCCTTGAGTATTGGTTTGGCCTCATGATACCGCGGGTTGCAGGGTGAGCCGAAGGCGCGAGCAGAATCGAGGCTCGCCCCGCCTAATACTATTGAGCGTTCATGTGATAAAAGTTCTCGTTATTGAAACTCACTTTCAGGAGGTGCTTATCGTGAAATCTGCAAGAGTCTTCTGGCCGGCGTTGATCTTTGCTTTGAGTCTCGCGATCGCCCCGGCGGTTTCTGCCAAGGATGCTCCAACGGGAAATTCCGGGTATGCGACGCTTGATGGAGCGCGGATTCATTATGTGAACTATGGCAAGGGCAGCGAAGCCCTGGTGTTGGTCCATGGCTGGACCAGCAACCTGGATTTCTGGCGTGATCAGTTCTCCGACCTCGCCAAACGAAATCGCGTCATTGCGATTGATTTGCCCGGGCATGGGCTAAGTGACAAACCTCAGGTCACATACAGCATGGATTTGTTCGCCCGAGCTGTTAATGCCGTGTTGGAAAAGGAGAAAGTGAAGCGCGCTGTGCTGGTGGGCCATAGCATGGGCACTCCGGTAATCAGGCAGTTCTATCGCAAGTATCCGGAAAAGACTCTGGCCCTCGTGATCGTAGACGGATCGTTACGGCCGTTTGCTGATAAGGCATTGGTGGAACGGGTGATGGCGGGATTTCGCGGGCCGAATTATAAACAGGTAGGCGAGCAAATGCTGAACGGCATGTCAGGCCCGAACCTGTCGGCCGCCGATCGCGAACGCATCAAGGCTTCGATGATGGCGACGCCGCAATATGTGATGGTCGGCGCGATGGAAGGGATGGTAGACGATTCGATCTGGGGCCTGGACAAGATCAACGTGCCGGTGCTAGCCGTAATGGCCAAGAGCCCGTTCTACGGCCCTGATACCGAACAGACCTATCGCACTACTGCTCCAAATATGGATTTCCAGATGTGGGAAGGCGTCGGACACTTTCTGATGATGGAGAAGCCGAAACAATTCAACGATGCGGTGATCGCGTTTTTGGATAAAAACAAATTGTTGAAGAAGTAGCCCTACCAGACTTATGAAAATGCGAATCCGAATCACTCCTGCGCTGTCGGCTACTCTGCTGCTGGCGTTGGCGCTGCTGTTCAATCCGGTCGCGGGGCGGGCGCAGCAGACGCCGCCCTTACCCGACCCGCCGGTTGGTTTTACGAAAGCGGAGCACCAGATTCAGATGCGCGACGGTGTGCGGCTGCATACCATTGTCTACTCGCCCAAAGAAACTAACGAGCCGCTGCCGCTAATCTTCATTCGCACGCCTTACGGTGTAAGTGGCTGGGGTTACCGGCAAGTTCCGAGATCCCTGAAACCATTCGCCGACGTGGGTTACATCTTCGTGTTTCAGGATATTCGCGGCCGTTACAAGTCAGAAGGAAGTTTTGTAATGGGCCGGCCCCTCCGCGATAAGACCGACGCAAAGGCGATCGATGAAAGCACTGATGCCTATGACACGATTGAGTGGCTGGTAAAGAATGTACCCAACAACAACGGCCGAGTAGGCATGATGGGAGGGTCTTATGATGCCGAACTCGCTTTGCTGGCAATGCTCGATCCGCATCCTGCGCTGAAGGCGATTTGTGAGCAGGCTTCGCCGGCCGATTCATTTCTGGGCGATGACTTCTATCATCACGGCGCGTTTCGTTTGAGTTATGGCTTCGAGTACGCGTATCAACTGGAATCCTCCAAAGAAGATACCGACTTCAAGTTTGATCGGTACGATACCTACGAGTGGTACCTGCGCCTGGGCGCGCTGTCCAACGCCGATGCCAAATACTTTCACGGGAAACTGCCGACCTGGAACAACTTTGCCAGCCATCCGACCTACGACGCTTTTTGGAAACAGCAGGCGGTCTATAACAGCCTGACCCGCGTTACGGTACCCACCATGCACGTCGCCGGGTGGTGGGACCAGGAGGATTTCACGGGACCCGTTAAGGCCTACAAGACGCTCGAGCAGACTGATACTAAAGGCCTGAATTTTCTCGTGGTTGGACCATGGAACCACGGAGGGTGGACCGGTGAAGGCAGCAAGCTGGGCAAGATCGACTTTGAAAGTCCCACCGGGAAGTATTTTCGCGAGCAGATCTTTGCGCCATGGTTTAATTACCACCTTAAACAGCAGGGGAAGATTGAACAAGCGGAAGCGCAGACTTTTCAAACCGGCAGCAACAAATGGCAGACGTACGATGCCTGGCCGCCCCGGCGAGAGATCAACTCGCGCCGGCTCTACTTGCAAAGTGATGGCCGGCTATCTTTCAATCCGCCGTCTGCGAATGGCCCCAACGCGTTCGACAGTTATATTTCCGATCCGGCCCATCCGGTTCCTTATCGCCATCGCCCGATCCAGGCAACATATTTTCCTGCCGGCTCCGGCTGGTTTTCGTGGCTGGTCGAAGATCAGCGGTTCGTTCATCAGCGGCCCGATGTTTTGAGTTGGGAAACTGAGCCACTGGCAGAAGACGTAACGGTCTCCGGCGAGATCCTCGCGCACTTATTCGCCTCGACCAGCGGCACCGACAGTGATTGGATCGTAAAACTGATTGACGTCTATCCCGAAGCATATCCCAGGGATGTATCAATGGGCGGCTATCAATTAATGATTGCGAATGACGTGCTCCGTGGCAGGTTCCGCCGCAGCTTCGAGAAAGCAGAGCCAATCACGCCTAACAAGTTTGCCGAATACGTAATTGACCTGCACAGCGCCGACCACGTGTTTGTGAAAGGACACAAGATCATGGTCCAGGTTCAGAGCACATGGTTTCCGTTGATTGATCGCAACCCGCAAAAATTTGTGCCCAACATTTTCCAGGCGCGAGAAGCCGATTACCAGCGAGCCACGCAACGCATTTCGCGATCGAAAGCCCTGGCCTCATATGTCGAGCTGCCGATCAGGCATAGGTAAATCGTGCCGGGTTAAATTTTGGAGTCCCGTCCCCAGATCTGTCCGCCTCCAAGTCCGCGCAGCGGACGACTGAAAATACAATCATCCTTCCTCCTGTTTGATTGGTCTTACAAGATGTCGAGTAAGGTCTGGGAGCCGGCCAGCCCGGGCTGATGAGTGGTGTATGATGGCCGCTTAAATCTATCGTCCCGAGACGAGCCACGAATCATCTCAAGACTTAATTACGTTTTTTTGCTCGCGTATCGCCTGAAATGCTGCTCCAGCAGAACATCTCCCAATCACTCCACTCGCCACTGGTGCTTGTCGCGCTAGGCGTGATCGCGTTGGGGCTGCTCTATGTGCTGTGGCGGGAAGTGCGAAAGATTCCCGCGAAGCTTTTCGCCCTCATGGCCACGGCATTTGTGGACATGGTCGGCCTGCTGATGATCATTCCGCTGCTGCCCTTTTACGTGAAGACTTTGGGCGGCTCAGGAATTAATTTCCTGGGAATGCATTTTGGCATCGGCATCATCATCGGCTTCATTGTTGCTGCCTTCACCGTTGCACAGTTGCTGAGCGCGCCGATGTGGGGCCGGTTTTCCGATCGGGTGGGACGGCGGCCTACGCTGCTGATCGCGTTGGGGGCGTCGGCGATCGCTTATTTGATTTTCGGCTTCGCCCACTCTTTGCTGTTGCTGTTCCTGTCGCGCGTGGTGCAGGGTGCGGGCGGCGGGACGGTCGGTGTGATTCAAGCCTACGTGGCCGACACGACGGATCCGAAGGATCGCGCCCGCGCGCTCGGCTGGTTATCTGCGACGACCAACCTCGGAGTGGCGTTGGGGCCAGTGCTCGGTACGTTCGCAATTGCGTTGGGTAAATACGATTTGATGCCCGGGGCCGGTTCTTTGCAAATGGGCCATGCGGCGCCCGGTCTGCTGGCGGCGGGATTGTGTGTGGCGAACATGGCCTTCGCTGCGCGTTACCTGACTGAGTCGCGACAGGTTGAAGACGAAGCGCCGGCCGAAGAGGAACGTCGCACGCCGCGCCAGGCAATCTGGCGCGTGATCTCGCATTCAGGCGAGCCGTCGTCGCGTTTAATTTGGATTTATGCGATTTCGATTGGGGCTTTCCAGGGTAGCTTTTCCGTCCTGGCGCTTTTTTTGAACGCGCGCTTTCAAGTTACCGAACTGACAATTGGTTATTTCTTTATGTACGTCGGCTCGATCTCCGTATTTACTAGAGTACTGTTGCTCGGGCGGATGGTTGATTGGTTGGGTGAAGCGAAACTGTCGCGATTGGGTTTGGTGTTGTTGGCGTCCGGCGTGCTGGGAATGCCTTTGTCGCGGAACCTTTGGATGCTCGCCATCGCCGTGGCTTTGATCCCGTTGGGTACAGCATTCACATTTCCCTGCGTAACATCACTGCTATCGCGTGTGATCAAGCCGCGAGAGCGCGGCCTCTATATGGGCATGCAGCAGACTTACGGCGGCGTCGCGCGCATCATTGCGCCATTGTTTTTCGGTTGGGCGTTCGATTCGCTGGGGGTGTCGGCGCCATACTTTTTTTCGGCATCGTTCATCATCGCCACCATCTTCCTCGGGTTTGGGTTGGACCAGTATGTAAAGCCGGCTGCGCCTGCACCCGCGCCTGCCATGAGCAAAGGGCTAAGAGCTAAGCGCTAACAGGGCTATGCTCTCTGCCTTTGCTCTTAGCACCTTGCTCTTAGCCGGTGGCGTAATCTGCGGATGCAAAATCTCACCGGACAGTCCGGGCTGCCTCCAGCATCTGTTCTGACGTCGCCCGCACCCAGTAATTCTCTGTCAGGTTTACCCAACGGACGATCCCGTTCGCATCCAACAGAAACTCGGCTGGCCTGGCGATATCATTTCCAGTTTCTCCCGCACCGGCGTGCAGTAGATCGTAACGGCGAATCGCTTCGGCATTCGGATCAGACAAAATGGGGAACGTGTAACCGGCTTTCTGACTGAGGTCGCGCGAAACCTCGGGCTGGTCCACGCTGATCGCCACCGGACGAACGCCCAGGTCATGGAACTTATCCAAATTGCGCTCGATACTCCGCAACTCGGAGTTACATGATGGTCACCAGTAGCCGCGGTAGAAGATCAGCAACACGCCCTTTGGCTTAACGGGCGCGACCTTGCCGCTGATTGGTGTCGAAAGTAATTCTGCCAATGAAACCATGCGGCCATTTGTATCGGGAAGAGTGAAGTCCGGCGCCTTTTGACCGATGTGCGGAGCGTTAACCGACGCGGGTATCCAACGGGCTGCAATAAAAAATGCGAAGACAAAAATTCCAATCGCCATCACGCTGAACAGCGTGGCAACCGCCGCCGCGATCCTGGAACGCGTGGGGTGGGTTCGATCCGGCGCAAACGCACGACGAATTCCGATAAACAGAAGGACGGCGGCAATGCCGAACAACAGCAGGCTGGGCCAGCCAAAATCGCGTGTGAATGACCAGTTAACAAGCAGGAACGGATAGCTGACCAGACCAATTATGCACAAGAGGAACGCCACCCAGACGGGCCAGTTGAATTTTCGCAACGTCATACGTCGTTATTTATCACATGGCAATGAATATTTTGAGGCATATTCGTAGCAATGCATTTCCCAATCGTCACCTTCGACGGCAACCGCGGCGACATATCCCGCACCGGGAAATAATTCCCGCAATGACCAACGAGATACTTCTGCCGGGTTTTGCGCGTTAGCTAACAGTGCCGCTCTGGCGCCAGGGGCCAGTGAAACACTAAACCGATCCAATGGCATCGACATTCCCTGCCCGATTGCTTTGATGTAGGCCTCTTTGCGGGTCCAACAGTCAAAGAACGCTTTGCCCAGTTCCGCTTCCGTCAGAGATTTTAACGCGCTGACTTCCTGCCGTGAGAAAAAGCGCTCGGCAATTTTCCCCGACGCGACATCCGACCGAATGAATTCGATATCGATTCCGATGAGGCGCTGGCGAGTTACCGCCAGCAGCGTAAGGTCGTGCGAATGGGTCAGGTTAAAGTCCAGCGGCTGGTCGTCCGTTCCGTTCGCGAGGGTAGGTTTGCCGTATGGCGAATAGCTGAAGCTTAATTCACCTGGTTCTTTTTCCAGATAAGCGGCCAGAGTTGCCCGCAACGATCCGCGCGCGACGATGAAGCGATCGCGATCGCGAGCAAAGTGAAAACGATCCGCGCGAAGAAGTTCGTCGGGCGAGAGCGTCGGCCGAAACTGTGCCACCAAATCCTGATGATGCGGAATACGCCAAACGTGGACTTCCTGGTTGGACGCGATGAGCTTAGAGGGCGGCGGATACCAGGATGGCGGGGGAGTATTAGAGGTCGAGTTGCTCATTACCAGGATTAGGGCCCGCCCGCTACCGCAGGCGGTTCTGACAGGATGCGCTAACGCTTGATTGTACTTTACTGACAGTCAGCGAAGGTAAGTCGGGCTGGTACTTAGCGAGAGCGTTAGACCTTTCGCGCCGGCACGGAAGACACCGAGACTCGCTCCCGTGTGGCCGGTGCCGTTGTAATCGCCGGCCGCAAGAGGAATGAGAACGCTGTGTGGACGATTAGTGGTCCAAGCCGCAACGTACAGGACGTTTTTGTCATCGCGAAATGCCAGAACGTAATCGTCCGGCTTCGCGGTGGTCAAGCGTTTCTCAAAGCGGCACCCACTGAAAAAGCTTGTTAGAGTTTTAGCCGCGAGATAGGCAGGCTTTGGATCGTAAACCGGGTCGCGGTTCTCGTGATAAGAATTGGCCACCGTGCCGAAATGGTGTTCCGGCTCATTTGGATCCGAACCATCGTCGCGCCAGTCGTACCAGATGGAAACGGAAATATCGTTCGCGACGTTGGTCAGCCATTGCCGCGCCAGTAGTTCGCCCTGTTTATCGGCGCTGAAGCGCGGCCAGCCCGCAGAATAGCCCCACTCGCCGGAGATGATCGGAATTCGTTTTTGCGGCGAGTAAGTTTCAATCAAAGCTCGCAAACGGCAATAGTCCTCCGCCGCTGTTTCCGGATCAGAGCGGCGATAAGGATGAACGGAAACGGCCGCCCAATATTTGAGCAAGCCGGCTTTGAAGCAAGCTTCAAGAAAGTCGAAATCAATTCCCGCCGTGGCGGGCCCAATCAAAACCTCATCCGGCGCACCATCCTGGAAAGCTTTCGCGACGGCCAACGCCAGCGCTATGTAGTCGTTCACCTTCGGCGCCGGCGGCCAGAACTGAGCAATATTCGGCTCGTTGTAAGTCTCCCAAATTATTTTGCGGCCGCCAAAATGTTTCGCTGCCGCAAGCGCCCAACGCGCGAAGGCTTGCCGCGCACTCTCGCTGTGCGGCGGCGCGCCGTTGTCGTAAAGAGGATTCGTGTAATCCAAAATGAAGAGGGCTTGCAGATGATGCTGATCCAGCGCGGCCATTAACCGCTCATAAGGCGCGAAGTCATACTTTCCTATCGCAGATTCCGTGGCGTCCCATTTGAAATCCATGCGCACGCGACGAAATCCTGCCTCAGAAAGCATTTTCATCTCGCCCGGTTGCGCGTCGGTAAAATGAATGTTGACGCCGAGGGCGTCGGGTATTAGTGGTGCAGAGGCTGAAGGACTAAAGCCGCAATTGGTTGGGCGCGCACAGCTGGAGACAGAGAACGGAAGGAGAAGCAGCAGTGCGAGCGTAATATGAAATGGCAGCCTCATGGGTTTTGCCCGTCCCTCTGGGAGGGTTTGGGGAGGGTCTTACAAAAGCCATCCCAGTAAGAAGAACTACGCGCGGGCCCTTGAGGCCGCGCGCCAGGGATATGAAAGCGATCAACAAGACGTCCAGACCGCACTTACGCAGACAGCCGCAAACGCTCTGGCGCAGTCACCGGAGTTTGTTGCTGCTCGGCCGCGGGCTTCGGAACTGACTTCACCTTCGCGGTTCCTGAATTCTTCAGCGAAGACTCAGCCGTCTTCAGTCGTTCGCGACGCTTGATGGCCCAGTTGCCCGCGACGCGCAGCCAGGGGGAAGTTGCCCAGTCCCATTCGCCCAGGTACTCCAGGGGCAAAGCGCCGGTGGCTTTCTTGAAACGATAGACGCCGTGGTTGCGCACGGGATCGATTCCGGCCAGATCGCAGCTGAGCAGACCCAACCCGCGACAATGTTGGACCAGGGCCCAGAAGATAGCGAATGAAGCATGCACCTTGCGGCCTTGTTCGCTGGTGGCCCAGAAAACGGCCCAAGCGCGTTTGCCGAAAGCAAGCCAACCCAACAGGCTGACCAACTGACCTTGTTCATCGTCGCAGCGGTAAAGCACCAGATTATCTTTGAAGTTCTTCAGCAGATGTTCTATCTCTGAGCGGCCGAGTTGTTCATCCAGGCCTTTCAGCGTCTGCATGGAAGCGTAGACCGCCAGCACTTCGTCCACCCTGGGATTCAGCCATTCCGTGACCGACAGGTTACCTTCGTTTGCGCGACGAAGATTCCGCCGCCAGTTTTGATCGCAGGCAGCCAGCGTCGCTTTTTCATCTTTCGAGAGATCCAGGCTCATCGAATAGTTCGGCGTTAAGTTGAACCAGGAGCGGTTCCAACCCTGCGCGCTAAGCTTTAGCGCATCGTCCACCACGCGGGCGCGGTCGCAGCGAAAACGGCAGTAGACCCTCTTCAATCCCGTGCTTTGTTTGATTGCCTGATACAGGCTGTCATCACAAGCCGAGATATCGCCGACGGGTCCGCCTTCACTCCAAACCAAACCGAAGCCCAACGGATAGCGGCGCAGCGAACCTGACAGCATCGTTACTATCTCGCCGCGTTCATTGAAAGCGGCCCAGCGACAGGGTTGCCAGCCGAGACCGCGGCGGTATTCGCCCCACGCGTAACTCTGAAAGGGCGTGTAGTCAGACAGGCGGAGCAGCGCTTCGTCCCAAGTTTTTGCCGCCACTTCGTCCGTGAGTAATTCCCATCTTGTCATCATCAACACCTCAAACTCGAAATCTAAATTCGAAACACGTCCTTACGCATCGATGCTACCTGCGAGCGCGTCACGCGCCTCAGGATCAGATTGCCGCGGCCAACCCGTGAACGTGCGAAGCTGCGCGCGTAATGCCGGCGGCTTGATCACGTCCGGCACATCGTCCCAACGAGGCCGCATGCATTCACGAAATGTGATTTTTTGTTGCCGCAGGAACCAGAACAAAGCCCCGCCAAACATCACGCTGTAACCGGTGATCGAAGCCAGTGCCGCGCCGTAAATTCCCCACCTTGGCAGCCACCACGTGAGCGTTACCACCATGACCAGCGCAGCAGCGATTCGCGAAAAAGTGCTCAACCCAGGATGGTCCAACCCGTTTAAGCCGGCAATCACAATTGCACCGGCACTCCAGATAACTGAGGCCAGCATGAGCAATCGCATCACGTTCGTCACCGGCACGAAGGCTTCTCCATAAGCGAAACGCAGGATGTACGGGGCGACGATCCAGAGCGGAACGAGGATCAGCAAATGCGCCACCAACGTCAGGCGCAGGCTGCGACTAACAATGCGCGTCGCTTCATCCGCTTTCTTGGAGGCAGCTACTTCCGGCATCAGGGCGTCACTGACAGATGAAGCCAGCACGGTGGTAATGTCGGACAAACGCACCGCGATCGAATAGAGTCCAATTGAAGAGCTCGACGCCATGCCCACCAGCATCATTAGGTCCAAACGCCAATTCACAAACTCCGTCAGCACGCCGGGGTAATCGCGTAAGCCGTACCTGAGGCTGGTTCGCAATTCGCCAAACTCCGGCTGCCAACGGGGCCTCAATTCACGCGAGATAGCGAACAAAGACACGACCAGGGAAATGGCCGCAGTCACGATCACTGTATACATCGCCGTGGCCACCGTAAGCCGGCCCTCGGCCCAGAGGAAAACATAAATGACTAGTTGAGCGCCGAAGAAAACGAGGCGCAACGCCGCCACCCAACGAAAACGCCGCGCCCCCTCCAGCAATCCGCGCAACAAATCGGTCAGCAAAGTCATCGGGATCATCAGCGCATAGATTTGCGCCAGCCTGACCACCTCCGGACTGCGGTGTCCGATCAGAAGCGGAATTATCAGCCACGCCAAACCCATGGCGGAGCAGCCGACGACGAGCGCCAGGATCACCGCGTTTGAAAACAGAGCGGAAATACTTTCAGGTCGTTTCGCGGCCCAGAAACGATAGGCCATAGGCAATCCGATTTGCGCCAGCAAAACAAAAATGCCCGGCCACATCAGCACTACAATTAGATCGCCGCGGCCCTCAGGTCCCAGCGCCCAGGCGCCAAGCAAACTGGTGACTACGCCCGAACACAGCATCAGGGCGTTGGTGCTAAAAACCAGTTTGATGTTTCGTTTCAGCATCGCGCGATGGACTTAGGCCGCCAGTTCCAGACTCGGACTCAGACTGGTTTGCTTTCTTCCCTGTAAAAGCTGTTGGTAGATGGCATACGTCTTTTCCGCAACTCGGTCCCACGAGTAATGTTGTTCCACTCGCGTTCGTCCCTCCCGAGCAAACTGCTCGCGCAACTCATGATTGGACAGCATTGTTCGCAGCGCCACTGCCAGCTGTTGATGATCTTTCTCCGGGAAGACCAGGCCTGCATCGGCGATGACTTCCGGAATTGCGCCACAGGTTGAGCCAATTACGGGCACGCCGCTGGCCATCGCCTCGACGATCACGCGACCGAATTGTTCGCGAATGCGTTTCGTAGTTTCGGTGGGTATGACCAGCAGGTCGATGTCATGAAATAAGGGAGGAACGAGATCAAAACGGATCGCGCCGGTGAATTGGGCCCTCTCCATTAGGCCGGCTGAAGCCAGTTGGCGCTCAAACTCCGGGCGCTCCGGGCCATCGCCGATAACCAGCAGTTGCCACGACTCGTCTTTGATCGTGGCCAATGCATCCGCCAAAACATTTAGCCCTTTCCCTGGTAGCATTCTGCCGACGTAACCGATCGTCAGAGGCTTATCGGAAGAGCTTCGCCTCGGTCGGACCGTAAAAGATTCAATGTCGGCCCCGAAGGGAACAATGTGAATCGGTTTGGTGAAGCCCTTAGCCAGCAACATCTCGCGGACAGTTTCGCTGCAAACATGAATCGCATCGACCCGCTTCAGGGCGCGCCGCTCAAACAGATTGAAAGGTGGCGGATAGTTCTTGAAAATGTTCTGGCAGGTCTGCAGCATGACCGGGACCCCGGGAGCAAACCAATTGCACAAGGTCAGCAGTTCGGCGCAGGCCACACTGAACGGTTCATGATTGATCTCGATCAGCTGCGGACGATGCGCGCGCAGGGCCTTGATCACCGGGCGCGGATCGTAAGCAAACAATTGAATGTGCTTTGAGAACAGAGGGCGAGCCATGCGCACGGGAAAAAGATCATCCGGCAGGGCATCAACATACATTTCGGCTTCGCGGAAGCGTTGGGTGGTTAACACTTCCAACTCGACGTCAGGAAAGAGCCGCGCAATAGAGCGCTCCCGCTGGCGCAACGCGGGCGTCAAACTGGCATGAGAAATACGCAATACTCGCATGTCTAATCTCCGTAGTTGTGATTTGTTCCCGGGTTCACCCTGAAACTGAAACTCTCCGATCAGTAAGCGACAGCGGCGGCAGAGTAGACGCCCGATCTCCGATCAATTCTTCAAACAGGCAGAGGTACTGGCGCGCGATTTTCTCCCACCCATATCTACTCGCGGTCGCCAGACCGTTTTCTCGTACGCGCGCGCTTAAATCCGGGTCGCCTAACAATCGGTCCAGCTTCGCCGCAATGTCCGAAGCGTCCCGCTCAATGAAGAAGCCATTTTCCCCATCCCGCAGGTAGTCCTCGATCCCGCCCACCGGCGACGCCAGCACCGGTAATCCCGAAGCCATCGCTTCGAGGCAAACCAGGGCGAAGGTTTCGTATAGCGTCGGAAATACCAGTGCATCGGCGGCGGGATAAATCAGCGGCAGATCGCTGCGCGCGCCGGCAAAGATTACGCGGTGGCCGACGCCGGCTTGTTCTGCCATCCGTTTGAAAGTGGTGGAGGAATCAGCACCGACCACGAGCAGATAAGCTTTTGTTTCCATCTCTGCCAGAGCTTTGATGGCGAACTCTAAACCCTTCAGGCGGAACTGGCTGCCGACGAACAGCAAGAGCGGGACACCTTGCGGAATTCCAAAACTGAGCCGTACTTCCGCCCGCGAGCGACCATGACGGGGATTGAAGCGCGCGAGATTCACGCCATTGGAAATAGTCACAATCCGATCGTCGGGAACGCCGTAATACTTTTTCAATTGCCGGCGCACGCGTTCCGAGACGGCCACGATCTTTCGGTAACGGTTGCCGCGCAGCATCCAACGATCGCGCCATGCGACCCACAGGTTGCTCGGGTTCAGCAGCCCGCGGTAATAGCCGGCGCGCCGTTTCTCCGCGAGCGAAGCGCGATTAATCGCGTGCACGACGCAGACGTCGCCGATCAATGAATCGCCGTGACTTAAAACAATTTTTGCGCCGCGAGTGCGGCACACGCGCCAGGTGGCGGCGAGGGTGAATAACGGAACCACGAGGAAGATAGCCAGGCGCTGCATGCGCGGTCCCAGGCCCCAACTCCGTAACCACGCGCCAACGAGCGTCATGCCTTCCGGGGCTTCCGCTTCCGTCGCATGACTGGTTATTACTTGCGCATCCAAACCCATCGCCAGCCAGGCGCGATGCAGTTCGAAGGCCACACATTCGGTTCCACCAGCCAAACCAATTTCGCGGGTCACTTGTAGGATGAATGACAATTCCATTAGTTAATACTTCCTGGTTGGACCTTCCAACGCGTTTCGTTGACAGGTTGAGGTTGAGGCAACTCTTTACTGCTGCTGGACTCCCTTGTGCTTTGACTGTGATAAAAGGATTCCAACTCCGTGAGGTAACGTTCGGCGGAAAAACCCGCCACAATATGTTTTTGACCTTCGGCCGCAAAGCGCGCGCGGAGTTCCGGCTGTTGGCTCAGCCGCACCAGCGCATCGGTCATCGCGTTCTGATCTCCCTGGGGCGCCAGCCAACCGTTAACGTTGTGTTCAATCAGTTCCGGAATTCCACCCGAGATGCTCGCTAAGATCGGGGTGTTGCAGGCCATTGCTTCCAGGGCCACGAGCCCGAAAGGTTCAACGGTGGAATTTATTACGAGCAGATCCAGCGCCTGCATCACGGCGGGAATATCACTTCTTTCCCCCACTAGTTGCACGCTTTCGTCGATGCCCAGTTTGCGGACCGTTTCCTGAAGTAGCTGCGCGTACTCGGAGTCGCGATTAAAAAGGGCGGAACCGACAATCACGAGGACCGCCCGGGGGATTTCCTTCAGCGCTTTGGCAAAGGAATGCAGCAACTCGAGTTGACCCTTTCTCGGCGTGAGTTGGCCCACAATGCCGATCAGCGGTGCGGCCTCGGTCACTTCCAGCTCCGCGCGGATTGCCTCTCGCGTGCGTTGTCCCGGGCAAAACCTGTCCAGTTCGATCGAGTTAAGAATGACGGTCACACGTTCGCGTAAAGGAAAACAAGCTCCCTGAAAATTGTCGGCTACCGCCTGCGAAACGGCGATCATGCGCAGGCGCCGCGAAAACAGAGCCATGAGCCGGATCGCGGTACTAATGGGATGGCGAGGCAGCATGTCGTGCAAGTGCCACACGACCGTTGTTCCAAGTCCGAAGGTGGCGACGGTGGCGACCAAACCCGCGCGAATACTGTTAGCGTGAATCAGATCCGGCTCGCGCTTGATTACACAGCTACGCAGTTGCTGCATGACGCCGAAAAAGGATTTCAAATAACGGGCAAGAAGATCCAGGCGCCAGGTAAATCGCGCATCTAGCCTGGCAACGGTTTCCACCGGGAGTGAAAGCTCGGCGAGCAGTTCTGCCAGCGCCCCTTGATCAGGGCAGACTGCGGCGGGATCGAAACGGTGGCGATCCAGGCGCCGCAGGATCATTAGCAGCAGACGCTCCGCGCCACTGACCTGACCAGTGTGGTTGTAAAAAAGAATCTTCATCGTTTCGTAGACTTCATGTTCGAGGCGCCGAGTCTCTGAATTTGATCGCAGTTAGGAAGGCGGGTTTACCCCCGCTTCCTGCCATGCTCGATCCGGACCGGCCGCTACCGCAGGCGGTTCTGACAGAGGGCGACCGGCCAGTTGCTTCTCGATGAATTTGAGCGGGAAATAGGCGCCGGAAACTTTGGCGATGAAGCGGACCATGTTGTCGTGTCGACCCAATGGCACGCGCCACAATGAATGCGTGGTATTCGATCCCTTCCACACTGACCACGACGCGCGGTAACCGCATTCCGCGCTTAGCTGTTCCAGCGCTTCATCGCACTCTCCGTAAGGCCACGCCATGAACTGCACCGGCTGTCCGGTCATGACCTCGAGCAAGCGTCGCGATTCCAATAACTCAAAGCGCGCATCAGCCGGCGTAAGTTTAGTGAAATGACGATGCCAAAGGCCGTGTGCCCCGATCGTTACCAACGGATGGCGCGAGATTTCGCGTAGCTCTTCGGTGCTCAGGTAGTCATCATGATCCACAAAGCCGGCCGTCACAAACAACGTCATGGGCAATTGAAATTTTTCCAGCAGCGGCAGCGCTACGGTCAGGTTGTCGCGAAATCCGTCGTCAAAGGTGATGGCCACGCGCCGGCGCCCGGGAGTCTTCAGGGCTTCCTCCAGCGTGACGACCTGGCGCCAGCGCGCCAGCCAGTGCAACTGCTGCTCAAACCTTCGCGGCGAAATATCGATGTCACCCGGAAGCGGCTCTGGTCTGTCGCTGATGGTGTGATAGACGAGGACTGAATTCACGACGCCTCCCCTGCGGTTTCATTGGCGGCGCCTTCAATCCTTCGCATCTCTTGTGCGCTAATCCAGCCCACCAGCAGCCAGGCCACCGGCGCCACCGAATAAAGAGTAAAAGTGTTTCCGAATACGCTGTTTAAGATGAGAACCGGCATCAACGACGCGGCCACGCGCCAGGCTTGGGCTTCAGCCGACCCGACCTCTGCCTGCCGGGAGGCGCGCCAACTGATCACGGTGGAGCGAAACAAGATCCACATGAATAGCAGCGCGGCCGGCAAACCGGCGGTAATTACTGACGAGATGAAGTAGCTGTCGATCACGGGGAGTTCCGTGCCTTTGTCGAACCGCCGGACAGCCATAGAAGTCGCGCCCAACCCAATGCCCAAAGGATTGTGGGGAATGAGATCGGTGGCCAGGTAGGTCCACGTCGTTAGGCGCTCCTGCAAACTTCCTTCATCGGTGGGCCGCAACGCTCCGCGCGTCGTATGCGAGAGCACCGCTTGAAATCTTTGGTCTTCGTTGAGACTGAGAACGTCGTCGTTGGTCGGCGCCTGCATAAAACTTCCGATCAGGAGCACCGGAGCCAATGGCAGGAGGACGCGTGCGGCGGCGCCACGCCAGGTGCGAGCTCCCAGCGCAAAAAGCACGGCGGTGCCAAGTATCAAACCGAACAGCGCAGTGCGTTGCCCGGTCAGAAGAAGCATCGCGGTGAGAGCCGCGCCGCACAAGAACCAGCCCGCGCGCTTGCGAAACTCTGCTGACGTCGCGCCAAATCCGAAAGCCGCAATAGCGCCAACCTCCAGGTAGCGGCCCCACTCTTCCGCACTGCTAAAAGTGGCCAGCGCCCGTTTTACCTGGCCCAGCGCGATCGAGTCGTAGGCGTCGGTGTGTTCCAGCCAATATTGTTCGAAAGCCGGAAAGCCGAACGCCAGGTGGTAGAGTCCGTAGAGTGCAGTGATTACTCCCAGGATGGCCAACAGCCGCAAGGCCTTCGCCATGAACTCCGGTTTGATTGCGTGTCCGAAATAGAACCAGGCGACCGGAATCAGAATGAACAGCGCGCCAGTTAGTCCAACCGTTAGTCCACCTTGCAGCGGATTGAATATCTGCAGAAAGTAGATCACGCACAGGATTGAGACCAGCCGGGCCAACGGAGTCGCCACCAGAATTTGCAGCCGTTGCCGTTGTAGCAGCAGGACAAATCCCATCAGCGTGATCAACGGCGTGATGATGTGGATGGGATCCGCTTCCGTGTAAGGCAGGAAAAGATATTGGGCGCGGCGAATCAGACCGCGCAATGGCTCGAACACCATCATCGCCACCAGTCCGGCTTCCAGACTGGCCAGCATCGGAATCGCCAGCGCCCACGCAATCCCGCCCAGCACCGGCCAACGCAACGCTTCGCCGCCGGTATTAACCGCCCACGCGACAAACGCCGACACCGGTAGAGTGGCGAAGGGCCAAAGCTTTACCGTCCGGCGTGGTGCGCTGGGCTGAGTTAAGACGTCACTGGTCATACGCTGATTAGGTCTTTTTTTGTAACTAAGCTAGCGGGCCACTGCCAACCTGGGCCACGAGCGGGCCGATATGTCTCGCGAAAGCAGGCGAGCACCGCTGGAAACCTCTTCGGCGCATGAGGCCGGCGCGACGGAACTCAGGAACTGCAGCATGCGAAAACTGAACACTGTGCGATCGAATTTCTCGGCATGCGTTCTGATTGCGCGCGGGCTCCAGGAAAAAGTTTCAAACTCCTCAATTGCGTAGGCGAGCGACTCCGGCGTTTGCTCCGCAAAGAAAGTCCCGGTTTCACCCTCGACCACCGTTTCGGTTGCCCCGCCGCCTTTGTAGGCAATCACCGGTCGCCCAGCCGCGTTAACTTCGAGCGGCGACATACCAAAATCTTCCTCACCGGGAAAAATCAGGGCGCGACAACGGCTGGCGCGCCTGGCCACCACCGAGTCGGGTTGGCGGCCCAGAAAAGTGACTGTGCGACCGGCCATCTTTTCCAGTCGCCTGCGATCGGGACCATCGCCGATGATGACGAGCGGCCGCTGTAAGCGGTTGCATGCCTCAATGGCGAGATCAATTCGCTTGTATGGCATCAGGCGTGAAAGTATCAGGTAGTAATCGTCAATTCGTTCGGACGGCGCGAATCGATCAGTATCGATCGGAGGCGGAATCACAATGGCGTCGCGGTTGTAGATTTGCTTAATGCGGCGCGCGACGACTTTGGAGTTAGCGATGTAGTAATCCGGCTGACGTGACGCCCGCAGGTCCCATCGCTTCAATTCCGACATCAACACCGGCAAGACAGCGCGAGCGGCGCGGCCAAATCCTTCCCGGGCCGCGTAATCGTCGTAACGCCAAACCCACCGCATCGGCGTGTGGCAATAGCAAATGTGAATTGCGTTGCGGCCGCGGCGAACGCCCTTCGCATAACCGGAGCTGCTGCTCAAGATCAAATCGAACTTTGATAGATCAAGACTCTGCACCGCCCATGGATAGAGCATGAAGTAGTGACGGAAGCGACGTTCCATTCCCGGCAGCCATTGCATCGGCGAGGTGCGAATGTCGGCAGCGCGCAAAGTCTGTGGCAGTCGATGAGTCAAAGCGACGGTGGTATACATGGGGGCCGTCGGAAAAAACTCATGCATGGCGGCGGCCACGCGCTCGGCGCCGCCCATCTGAACGAAGTAATCGTGTACGAGTGCTATTTTCGACACACGGAACCTGACCTTTCTCGCACTTTCAGTTATCTCTTACTTGCAGTTAGTAGACTCGGAATCACGCCCGATTTTCAGATCGCTTGCAGCCTGACGACGCCGATCGGCAGACGCAGCTTCGCCGGCTCAAAAAAACGCAAAACAAATTGTTGGGGAAGATTTGCGTGACCTCAGCTCGGCACCCGCTCCAGCCAGCATTCGCGCCAAAAAAGGAATGATTGTCGCGGGCAAAGACGGTGACAGACGCCGTCGCAGGTTGAGCCTTCCAACAGGACCGTATCTTTGATCTTCCGTTGTTTGGTGGTGGCTTCGAGAATGATGTTCTCCACTCGATCCTGTACGCGCAGCTCGCGACCGCAAAAACTCATCATGGTCGGAGCGAACAGCAGGTTTTGGTTCTTTCCTTCCGCGTCCAGCGTTTTTCTGATTTGCTCCAGCGACTTTACGCGCACCATTTCACCCGGCTGCAGATTCAACGGCTCGCTGCGATAACTTCCCTGGACGGGACCCGCGACGAAACGCCACGATTTCAACTTCAGGATGTGCGCGACTTTGTTGTAAAAGGCGATGAACAAACCCTGGATCCAGTTAAGCAACGAAACGCGGTTGTACTTGAGGTCCCATAAATACTGTTTGGCGTCCCACCATGGCAGGGGCCGCGAAGCATTAAGAATTTCGGTTGACTGGCAAAAGAATTGCCCGTCCCGCTGCGCCGATGCGATCAGAGTCGCCCGATCGATTTTCGGTACCGACACTTTGTGATGGTTGTTTCCGTTACCGTTTTGGTGTCTGAGCGGTTTCAGCCAGGCCTCTTTCCAAAAGATGAGACAAGCGCGATCGCATCCGCCGTGGCTCGCGCCATCGCAGCGCGCCTCTTCCAAAAAGACTGTGCGATCGAGTTGGCGCATTTCCTGATCGTCCACACATGTCTTGAAGGCCTGCCGCGAAACGCGAAACGTTTGGCCACAGAACTTGAGCATCTCCGGCATAAACGGAAGGTTCTCCAGCGTGCCCTTCGCATCCAGCGTGGCCAGGATTTCCTGCTCGGAACACACTTGGACCAGATCGCCGGGCAGGAATTTGTTCGTGACGGAGTCAATCCGGGGATCGCTGATTACCGCGCCCATTTCTTAACTAGCTCCTCTCGCTAACAGGATTGCCGGAATCGTGCGCAATAGAATTCGACAGTCCAGCACCAGCGACCATTGATCGATGTATTGAAGATCCAGCTGCATCCATTCTTCGAATGACAGGTTGCTGCGACCCGACACCTGCCACAGGCATGTCAGGCCTGGCCTGACGCTGAAGCGGCGTTTCTGCCACGCTTCTTCCAACAGCAAAGCATCACGCAGCGATAATGGCCGGGGACCGACGATGCTCATGTCGCCCCACAACACATTCAGCAGTTGCGGCATTTCGTCGATACTCGTCTTGCGTAACCAACGCCCGACGCGCGTAATGCGTGGGTCGTTGCGAATCTTGAAAATGGGCCCCTGCTTCTCATTCAGGTGTTCGAGTTCCTTCAGGCGCGCCTCTGCATCGATGGCCATCGTGCGAAACTTGAACATGCGAAAACGGCGCTTGTTAAAGCCCATGCGTTCCTGCACGAACAGAATCGGACCGGCTGAATCAAGCTTGATCGCGATCGAGGCGATCACGAAAAGCGGCAGCAACAGAATGAGAGCGAACGTGGCAATCAGAAGATCGATCAATCGTTTGAACTCTGTGCGCCAGCTCAAACTGGGCGCGCTATGCAAAGAGACGAGGGGAATGCCCTGGAATTCAGCCGGTTGATATCGCGCCAGACGATGCGGGAAGAAATCGGACAACAGGTGGACCACGATTCCCTGTTCCTCGAGTAAAGCAACCGTCCCTTCAATTTGTGAGTATTGGGACTTGATCGGAAGGGCGATGGCGACGTCATCGATCACCGTGTCGGCCACGATGCGAGGCAAATCTTCGATAGTTCCCAAACACGCAGCACCGCGCAGGGGGCTCCGGCTGAAGGCAGCATCGCTTTCCACGTAACCGATCAACTTGTAGCCGAGATCCGGCCGCTGAATCACGCGTCCGGCAAACTCCTGCGCCCGCGCGCCGCCACCGACAATCAATAACGATTTTGTGTTAATCCCGCGACGGCGAAGGCGGCGGAGGTTCAGGCGCAGGCCCAGCCGCATGCCACCGACGAGAGTCAGGCTGATAAACGCAAAAGCGGCCACCGTGCGCGCGTTGATAGTGGGCCAGCGCCCAATTTGCGCTGTGGCCAGCAAGGCGACGGAGGAAACTGCGACAGCCTGCGCGACCTCTTTTAGCTCTTCATAGAATCTGCTGAGGCGATGCGAAAGATATAGTCCCTGCACACCGAACGAAACGTGCCAGATGATCAGCAATCCGAATCCCAGAATCGCGTTCGAAAGTTTTATCCGGCTGGAAAGATAATCAACGGCGAATGCCGGATTGGGAGATGGCGCGTAATAGTGGACGACCGCGATCCCGAGTGACACCAGAACCAGCGAGAGGTCGCCCACTTTCAGCAAAAAATTCGATAATTGTCCGTGACGCGCCTGTATCATTTGCTTGAAATCGGAAGTGCTGGATGTAGTTAAAAACGTATCGGACTCATGATCGCCGCCACACTCGCCAACTTCATGAACCGCTCAACCTTGCTGAGCGTGTCGCGCGGAACCAGCAGCATGTCGCCCGGCTGCAACGTCAGATCATTCTCCAGATCACTGGTGCGTTTGATCTTCTTGAAGTTCAGCACCTTCACTTCGGCGATGTCGGAATTGATCTTGCGGAACAGCAGGATTTGCGATGAACGTGCGGTTTCTTTTAGTCCACCGGCGAGCATGATTGCCTGGATGGCTGTAATTCGCTCGCGCATTTCGATCTTGCCGGGTTGGACCACCTCGCCCGCTACTACGAAATATGGTTTTTGAAACTCTTTGAGGAAGACAACCGCTTCCGGGTCCTGCAGGCGCTCTCCGGCCTTTTGCAGGATCAACTGCCGCACCTGTTCCACGTTCTTACCGGCAACTTTGACGTCGCCGCCGACCTGGAGCGAGACGTAGCCATCGGGCTGGATCGTCATCGTCTGGTTGAATTCCGGCGAGTAGCGGTATTGCACCTCGAGCACGTCACCCGGTTGGACCAGATAGCGTTCTTCCTGATGGGTCCGGAGTCGCGGTTGCTGCATTTGCGCCGGCACCACGGCCCACGCGCAAAGAACGAACACAGTAAGTAAGACGAGTTGGCGGAGTTTCATTTGCATATCTCTTCGGCTACAGGCGCTTGTACAACCATTCGGGCACCGGATAGCTACGCTTGTTCAGGATGAAGCCAAGAAAATTCCCGCGTGCCATTTCCAGCGTGCGACGCGCATTTTGAATTTCATCGCGACGGGTACGACCGGCTTCGACGACCACGACCACGCCGTCAACATTGGCGGCCAGAGCAGCAGCTTCGGCTGAGACTTTCAACGAGCGGCAATCGATCAGGATGTTGGGAAAGGTCAGGCGGAGGGCCTCGATCCGATCCAGTCCGAATTCAGATTCGTCTTCCAGTCTCGTGACTTTGGCTAGCTTCGATCCATTTCCGTTTCCGTTGGTGGGTTTCTGGGTCGGCAACACCCAAAGATTTTCGATGTTGGTCCGCGTGCAATTTTCCGGCATGCGTATGTAGTCAGCCACGCGCAGCGATTGCAATCGTTCGGCACTGATAATCAACGTGCGCCGCTCGCTGTGCCTGGCCATCTCCACGGCAAAAGACTGCGTTACGTGCGTCACGCCTTCCTGCGGGCTGGCGGAAGTGAAAGCCAGCACGGCGCCTTCATTCTGCTTCTGCAGGCCGGTCTGGAAACCCGCCAACAGCAATTGCAGGTTCTGAGACCGTTGGCCTGAGCCGATTGGTCGCGGCGTGCTTTGATTATTTGTAAAAACTTCTGCTGATTGCACTGTCATCAACCTCGGACTCCTTTTACGATGCCAGCTCTGCCGCGGTCGCTTTTGCCGGCGGCAACGCTTTCGATTTTTGACTCAAGAGGCGGCGCTTGTCCTTTGGTAGCGTGGCCAACACCGTGATTCCGGTCATGGCTTCCAATTGCCGCGGGGTGTGCACTGTGTTGCTGAACAACTCCGCCGAGAACGCGCTGGCCAGGCCGACGAAGGCGGCCAGCAGAACGCCGACGATCAAGTTCAACGGCCGGTTCGGGCTGCTGGGAATGTGCGCGACGGCGGGGGCTTCGGCGATGGAGACATTCGTAATCTTTTGCTGGTCCATCTCGTCGGCAATACGCGCCTCTTCGCGTTTCTTCGCATAGAGCTGGTAATTCTCCTCGGCCTCTTTCGTTTGCCGGTACAGGTCGTCGTGCTCGATGGTTGAGCTTTCCAATTTCTTCAGCCCGTCCTGGTATTGCTGCAGTTGTCCGGCCAGGGCCGAGCGGCGGGCTTGCGCGCCCGCATGGTCCAACCGCGCGCGCGACAGCTCGGTCTCCAGAATCTGGCGCAACGGATTTAGATCGGTAGACTGCTCGGTCGCTGTTTGTTTGGTGGCGCGCTCCAACGCTTCGGAGGTGGTGCGGATCTGCTGGTCCAGTTCGCGCACGAAGCGATCGTCGGGACGGAACTTAGTGAGCAACTGCGTGCGCTTGTTGCGCAGCTCCACCAGCATCGTATTCAAGCGTTCCGCCGAATACTGGTTCGGCAGCGAGCGGCTCTGGGTAACCACGCGGGGAGCGACGGCTGCTAATTGTTGTTGGACTCGTTGAATGCGATTGGAGGTTTCGCTGATCATCGCTTCCGCCTCGAGCATTTTTGACTTGGCATCGGCTGTTTTCAGCAACGACAAATCCTTTTGCTGGCTCAGGACCACCAGGTTCTTCTCTTGTTGAAACGCGCTCAGCCGGGCTTCAGCGGTGCGCAACTGCTTTTCGTATTCAGCAGCGCGCGTCTTGAAGAATTCATAGGTGCCGGGCGGGCGATGTAGCTTCAAATGTTTTTCCAGATATAGTTCGCCGACCTTGCTCAGGACCTTCGCTGATAGTTCAGGTGAGCTGGACGAGTAGCTAAGCGCAATGAAGTTCGCTTTCTTCACTGGCGTGATGGTTAGGTCTTTCGCCAGTTGATTAACGGCCTTTTCGATGCGCACATCTTCGGTTGGTATTGCTCGGGACAAGAGCGACGGAGCCGGTTGCGCCAGGCCACATTCTTTAACGACTTGTTCCAGCAAATCCTTGCTGGTCAGCAGCTCGATTTCCGAATTGATTTGGGCTTCACCGACCTCGGTGTCCTGCGCCAGGCCGCTGCCGCCGGTGGTGCGTTCCGGCGTGATGGCGACATCAACGCGCATGTTCTTCACCAGAATTTTCATGCGCGATTCATATTTGTTGGGCAGGAGAAAGGTGACCGCTGCCGTCGCGAGGGCGATGGTCAGAAATGCGGTGACAATTAAAGCCTTGCGGCGAAACAGCACACCGCTGCCCTCTCGCAAAGAGAGGCTGTTTCCGTCGAATCCTCGAGCCAGTTCATTCTTCATAAGTTTTAGCTACGAAGGACTTAAATGCTGAATAGATAACCTATTCCATCCCGGTTGCCGGGTTGAGGAAGTGACAAACGACATTCAACACAGATGGGTTGGTCTGATTTGTTTTTGGAAAAATTTGATGAATCGAATTTGATTAGGCGAAGGAAGCACCTGTGAATACTCGGACCCCAATCAAGAAGTGAAGCGCCGACGGGACAGCATTAGCCGCAGATAAACGCGGATTACATATCCGTTTTGCTTGTTCAGATCCTTTAGCGGCTGCACTCGGCGGCAAGCACAGCATCCCTAAACGAACGCTCTGCTCAGATCCGTGTTTCGTCCGCGTTTATCCGCTGCTAATTCTCTTCTTTCGCGCTTCTGTGGGGCTAAAATTGGTGAGAGGCGAGCGTGAATCAGCGGCACGCTCGCCTCTCTGTTCTTACCCTTCGCATTTTCGGCTGCAAGGGAAGTGTTGTTGATCTAGAAGTTCGAATCCACTTGCCTTTCCAGTTTGGCGTGCGCCGACAAAGTGAAGCGCCGAACGGGACAGGATTAGCCGCGGATAAACGCGGATTACATATCCGTTTTGCTTTTTCAGATCGTTTAGCGGCTGCAGTCGGCGGCAAGCACAGCATCCCTAAAACGAATGCAGAGCCGCTCGCGATAGCGAGCGGTTTAGAACCGCTTGCTACCGCAAGCGGCTCTGTGGTTGGCGGTAGACCTTGCGCTGCGATGTGGGGTGAACCATCCGCCACCGCGGGCGGTACTGACGTCACACCGTCACGCCTCGAGCCTGCGCTCCCATCCGCTGCGCGTGCTGCATATTACTTCCGCAACTGGTTCAGCAGTTCATCATGAAAATACCCCGAAGGGATTGTTCCCTGCTGCATGAAGAGAACGTGAAACGCTTTAGCAGAGAATTTATCGCCGAGCAACGACGCGGCTTCCTTTCGTAGTGCAAAGATCTGGTCCTTGCCCAGGCGATAGGTGATTGCCTGCGTGGGCCACTTCGAGTAGCGAAAGATCGCTCGTTCGGAACTGTCACAACTGGCCCGCTTCGCCTCACTTAGTCCACTGTCGCGGCACGATCCGGGCAGGAAGTCACGCACTTGCGAAAAGAGATCAGTCGCTTCGTCATACGACATGCGACCAGTGTGAATGCCCGTATCCACGCGCACGCGGAGGTCGCGATACAGTTTGCCCTGCAGTTGATAAAGGTGTTCCTCCGGGCTGTAAAATCCGTCTGGCGCGCCGGTTTGCGGTTCCGCCATGAGCGCTTCGGAATAGAGCGCCCAACCTTCGGCCGCCATCGAGTCTTCCCACATCGACGACGAATCTTCGACCGCGCCCGGCGTCAGCCAGCGCACGCCCGCGATGTTCGCCCGATTTTCGGTCATGACTTTGTAGTGCCAGTCGTGGCCGGGAAAACCTTCATGCGCCGCCAGGTCGGCGAGGGCCGCACGGTTCGCTTCTTTCAACACCCCCGGATCGTTGTTGCCGGAAGTGGTGACATAAAAACGGCCGACACCGCTATTCTTAAAAGGCGGCGCCGGATAATAAGCCGCACCGTCGATGGAAGCGCGTAGCGGCGGCGGAGTTTCTACGACATCCAACTTGTAGTCGGGCGGAACATCAAAAAGTCCGGTCTTGCGTGCATAGTCGACCAGGCGCACTCCGGTTTCCTTGTACCAGTTCACCTCCTCCGCATCGGTCTTGGGATATTCCTTACTCAGTTCTTCCAACACCGCCTTCACGGTTTCTTCCGGCGTCGCCGCCTTAATGTTGCGTTTGGCGGCTATCTCGCCGGCCAGTTTGATCATTTCCTGCTGCGTGGCCTGCACGATGGGCCAGGCTTCTTCGTATAACTGGGCCGCCGTTTTTTCCATGCGCAGGTTGTTCTTCACGGCCCAGTTGTATTCTTCCTCGCCCATCGAGTAATGATCTTTGCGGAACTCGGCCTTCACCCCATCAATCGCGTTCTTCGCGTTCGGATCATCGAAGAACGTTGTGGCGACAAAATCGTGCAGCGTCCGGTAAGCGGTCGCCGCGCCCTTCGCTGCCTCGGTGACTTGTTTCAGTAAGTCATCATGCTGCGCGCCGGCCGCGATATTTTTTCCGGCGTGTTCAGGAAGTTTCTTTTCAAAGTATTCCGCGTTGGCGGTCGTCGTATCCAACCCGTCACGTTTCAGCATCCGCCAATCGGGCGTGTTACCTGATTTCAATCCGGCGCTGAGCTGATCCTGCGCTGTTTGCAAATAGCGGGGGACCGCCTGCAGCCGCTTCACCACCAGTCCCCATTCTTCAGGCGTGCCATAGGTGGCCCCGCCGGTCTGCGACATGCCCTGCATGTAGAAGTCCAGCGAGCGAAAAGGATCGACCGTGTAGGTATCGAGCGCGCGCTCCTGATACTTGCGCACCTGGTGCTGGTGCAGCTGAAACTTTATTTGCGCCAGCGCCACTTCGCGATCGATGCGCCGCACTGGCGACAGCGAATTCGCGTCGATCGCTTCGAATGATTTCTGCGAGTCAGCCAGCCACCGGTCTTCCTGTTCCAGCGCCGCGGCGGAATAGTCACGCAATGTGCCGTCCACTTCCTTGAGCGAAGGATCCAGTCCCGCGCCCCCCAGATAAGTGTTCACCTGCGGATTTCGGCGCAAAAACTCGACGACATACTTGTCGTGCGCGGTCTTGAAAGCCGCATCGCCGGCGCCGCTCGACGTGCCGGAGTTTTGATTAGTGCCGGATGGCTGGGTGCAAGCGGCAAAAGCCAGCGCCATGACGCAAACGATCAGAGCTCTTTTCATTTGTTTCCTTTCACGTGCAGAGACCCAGCCTGACCTTGACCAGGGTTCCTGCCGTACTTACTATGTTCTAACGGGTTCGATAGGAAGTTTATAACACAAGCTCAGGAGGCCAAGCCAATGTTACGCAAGAAGATCAGTTCAGTGGGTAACTCTGCGGCCATTGTTCTCTCTCGCGATGTGCTGAAACTTATGAACCTGGAGATTGGTGATGAGGTCGAACTGTCGGTGCTGGATCAGGCGCTGATTGTCCGCTCGGCCCACGAGGCGGAGCGCAACGAGCGAGTACGGCGGGCAGCCGACCGCGTGTTTGAACGTCGCAAGGTGTTATTGGCCCGATTGGCTGAAGGGCCTGAAAGCACCGTGTCTTCTCGCCGGGGCCCCGGGAAGTGATCTTTCTGCATAAAGGTGAAGTCATCTCATGGCATGCGCGCGTCATTGGTCAACATGGCGGGAGTCCTGAGATGCGGGATGAAGTCGCTCTCGATTCTGCGTTGATTGCGGCACAGAATCGTTTTCATTATGAAGCCGCGGATGTAATTGGCTGTGCGGCAGCATATGCATTTCACTTGACCAATGCGCATGCGTTTTTGGACGGAAATAAACGAGTGGCTGCTGTCGCGACAGAAGTTTTTTTAGAGATTAATGGTGTCGTACTGACGGCAACAGAAAAACAGCTTTTCACTCTATACATGGGAATCGCCGATGGCAGTTTGAATCGCGATGCCTTCGAGAAGCAGCTAAGGTCGCTCGCTAAAGAACAGAAGAATGCTGGATAAATTTGCCATTGCCGCCGCCTTGCAGGAAACCGGCACGCTGCTGGAGATCAAAGGCGGCAACGATTACTTCAAGGCCCGCGCGTACAAAGCGGGCGCGCGCTCAGTCGCTGAACTGGCGACCGACATCGGCGAGCTTGTGCGCCAGCGCCGCCTAACGGAAATCAAGGGAGTGGGCAACGCGCTCGCCGCGCAAATCGCGGAGCTTTACAACACCGGCACTTCTTCGTTTTTGCAAAAGCTAAAGCAGGAATTACCGGCCGGCATCATCGAACTATCCCAGGTGCCGGGACTAAATTTGAAGAAGATCGAGAAGTTGAACGAGGCTTTAGGTATTGCGAGCGTGGCTGACCTGCGGGCGGCATGCGACGCCGGAAAGATTCGCGAGCTCAAGGGTTTTGGGGCAAAGACTGAGCAGCGGATTCTGGAAAGCATCGACAAGTTTGAGAATCGCAGCGAGCGAATCCTGCTGCTGCACGCCCGGCGTCTGGCGGATCGCATTGTGGAATACATGCAGCCGGTGCGCGGTCTGATAGCTATTGAGCCGGCAGGTTCGGTGCGCCGCTGGAAGGAAACTGTCGGGACTGTTCGCCTGGTTGCGGCGAGCAAACAGCCGGCGACGCTAATCGATCATTTCCGTCACTATCCTTTGATAATCAAGATCGAAGCAGCAGGAAAGACCACCTGCGCCGCGCGCCTGCCAGATGGCGTGAAAGTAGAACTAACGGCCGTGAAGCCGGCGGAATTTGGCTCGACACTTTTCCAGGTCACGGGATCGTCGGCCCATCTAAGACGGCTGACCGAGATCGCGGAGGGGGGCAGTAGCCGGACCGTAAGGAAGGGCGCCAGCACATCAATCAAGAACGAACCGGATATTTATCACGCTCTCGGCATGCAGTTCGTGCCACCCGAACTGCGCGAAGATACCGGAGAGATTGAAGCCGCGCTAAAGAAAAAATTGCCCACGGATTTAATAACCATTGAAGACCTGCAGGGAATGATTCATTGCCACACAACTTACTCCGACGGCCGCAACTCGGTGATGGAGATGGCCCACGCGGCGGAAGCCCTGGGGATGAAATATCTGACGATTACGGATCACTCGCCTACAGCGAGCTATGCCGGTGGTCTTACGATCGATCGGCTCAAGCGGCAGTGGGATGAAATCGATGCCACGCAGGAGCAGGTCAAGATCAAATTATTGAAAGGCACGGAATCCGATATTACGGCGAAGGGCGCGCTCGATTATCCCGATCGCATTCTGGAAAAATTCGACGTCATCGTGGCCAGCATTCACGCGCGTTACAAGATGGACGAGGACCAGATGACGAAGCGCATCGTGTCGGCCATGAGGCAACCAGTATTCAAGATTTGGGGCCATGCGCTGGGCCGTCTCATTCAGCGCCGCCCGCCTTTCGCTTGTCGCGTAGAGGAGATTCTGGACGTAATTGCAGAGTCGCGCGCGGCGATCGAGATTAACGGCGATCCGCATCGACTGGACATGGAACCGCGCTGGCTGCGCGAAGCTCGCAAGCGAAAAATCAAGTTTGTGATTTCCACCGACGCCCACTCAACGAAAGACATGCTCAACTTGAAGTTTGGCGTTGGCATCGCCCGCCGCGGTTGGGTCCGTCGCGGCGAAGTTCTGAATACTCTGAGTGTTACTGCGTTTCAAAAAGCAGTAAGGCCTTAGATGTCAGAACCACCTGCGGTAGCGGGTGGGCCCTCCCTGCTAAATCACCTCGAAGAACGCGGCGGCCCGCCCGCTACCGCAGGCGGTTCTGACTTCAGCTTCCAGCCAATCCGATAAGGATCGTAGCGGCAGACGGCGCCATAGTCGCAGATGACGCAGGTCTTTCTTTGCAAAGAAGGTGTGACGCGAAAATTTCCCGATCGCATGCCATCAATGAATTCCCAGACACGGGCGATTACCTCAGCGCGGATCTGTTTCCATTCCTCATCGAGAAGATTGGCGTCGACATTGTTGCCGATTCCGGTGGCCTGGCTGTGAAGTGATCGATAGAGGCCTTTGTTGCGCCGTTCTCCGCGCCCGCGCAAGACGTAATATCCGCCGCCCGCCAATTCGCGGCCGGGCAGCACCGTCTGCTCCAACGCGGCGAGATAGATGGCGAGTTGTACATCACGCCCGGCCTTCATGTCGTTCAGCGTAGCGCCCTTCGAAAGTTTGTAATCGTAAGCCGTTAAGCCGCCGCCGGCCGCGACGTCAACTCGATCGATTTGGCCTTTAACCCGCGCGGTTTCAACCGTCTTGCCGGGGCGGGCGGCACGAGGCAGCTCCAGATATTTTTCCGTTGAGATTGGATCCGTCCCCCCACGCTTCATGCCGAACGCAACTTCGAAGTAGGTCGGTTGTACCCCGGCGGCGCTGGTCTTCTCCTGCATCGACAGTTCGTATTCCAGCACCTGTTCCAAAATGATCTTGCGAATTTCGCGATCTATTTTCCAGATGCGCGGATTCAACGGCGGCACTACCTGTTCGTGCTCATCGAAAACACGATCGGCGACGGCCGCGAGTTCGCGATGCAACTCAACTCGATCCAGCGCCCGGAGCGAATGCGTGCGGTGGCCTTCAAAAAAGCGCCGCAATATTTCATGCAGCAGTTTGCCGGCGTCGATGGCCTCAAGGTCCAGGGCCGCCTCACCCCGTGGATGCAGCTTCAACACGCGACTGGCAAAAAACTTGTAAGGGCAATTGCCGTAGAGACTGAGCCCACTAGCACTGTGCGGAAACTGCGATCCGAATTCGTCAGCCAGCATCCTGAGCAAATCCGGATTCGTGATTTGCCCGTCATGGGGCCCAAAGCCGGTGCCAGATCTTTCGCGCTCAGTCTTAATTCGATGCCGGGCCAGCGGGGAGAAGTAACCCTCGTGCTCAATCTGCGATAACAACCACTCGATCCGTTCCGGCGGCAACAAATCTCTTTGCCGCGCTCGATGCCGGTGCTGCTCACTTTGGCGCACAAGGGCGACCGCCAACTCTGCCGGGCTGGACGATTCAAACAAATTCATTTCGTCGAAATCGCGACGCACCCGGCGCGCTTTTAGAACCGAAGGTGCAATGGCGTGGCGCAGCTCATCAATGTAATAAGAGGCCACTGTTTCGGTCGCATCGTTCAGCGCCAACGGCCGCGTTAGATACAGTCGCTCGGTGGCGCGACAAGCCGCCTGATAAAAATAGTGTTCTTCCTTCAGCAGGACGTTTGGCGATTTGTCTTCCAGCGTCAGCCCTTCATGCTGCAGGCGCTCGCGCTCTTCATGACTGTAAATCCAATCACGCGAGGCGCGGAGCGGAAAACCGCCTTCAACCAATCCGGCGATAAACAGTGCGCGAAAACGAAGGCCGCGAACGTCGGTCGCCTCCAACACGCGCAGACCTTCACGCGAACCCAGCCCCGAGCGCAGCATCTGAGAGTGCAGGCTGCGATTAACTTCGCCAAGAAAAGCATCGAGTTTAAGATCTTCGCGCGCTCCTCCGCGCGGAACCGTTTCGTTTGCGATCTGAATTCCGCGCCCGGCCGCTACGAATGCGCGCCGCAAACTTTCCAATCCGCGGCGATCAAGTGTCACCTGGGCCAGTTCAGTCTCCGCGAGTGAACGTGACGTCTTAGTCACTTCGCCCTGGAATTGCAGCGTGTCCAGGAGCTTGACGACAGCGAGGCGAAGCTCAGGCGGGCGTCCGCTGGCCGGCAAACCTTTAATTAATTGATCCAGACGCCGGATCACCAGTGAAGACCAGGCAATTGTGGCCGGATGGATTTCCCGCGACGGCCGGCGCTTTTTCTCCACTCGGGGCTGGCGCACGATCGCCGGATCGTCACGCTCAGATTCCGGTTCAATCACGGAGTCACCATCTTCATCGTCGGCCGACTCGCTGCCCACCAGCAGCGCTTTGGTCTCAACCGCCTCTGGCAGTTCCGAAATAAGCTTACCCGCGCGCGTCAGCCAATCAGCGATGCGCAGTTCACTGCCGACGAAGGCGATGACATTCTCCAAACTATCGGCGTCCCATCGTCCTATTCCCAGTTCATAGCGCAAGCGTTCCATGCGCCGGCCGTCATTCGTTGGTGCGCTCGCACCATCCGGCTGCAGAACTTCAGCGTATTCAAGTTCAAATTGTTCCTGCAATGAAGCCAGCTCTCCGTCCGAGAGACGGAAGTAATCCGACTTCACCAGGTCAGCGATATCACTGCTCTTCAAGGCTGATGAACCTTCGTGGCCCAGCATTTGGAACAGTTTCTGACACGCGCGGACCGCCGGGATTTCAATCGCTTCGATTTGCCGTTCGACGTTACAGGGAATCCCTTCATCGCGCAGGACGCGCAGGATCGTATCGGCGTAAGAAGCACGTTCGCGCACGACCAGTGCGATTTCCGCGAGGTCGTACTTTTCCAGCAGCACCAGTCGCTTGATTTCTTTCGCGATCACGCGCACCTCTGTCTCGCGATCGCTGCATTCGAGAAGCGTGATCTCATTCTGCGTCTGCCCAGTGTCGGGCCCAGGCATCTCGGTAGCCGTGTCCGAAGTGGCATTGAATAGTCGTTCGCGCAACGATGAAAGCGAACCATTGACGTCCGCCTTATCCGAATTCATCTCGACCGCAAAATCCGAAATGGCAAGAAGTTGGTCTACCGTGGCGCGGAACGGAGCGAAAATATCACCGTTTTGATCGTCGCCGTTAAGATTGACGATTACCTTCGGCGTTGCGGGAATGAGGCAGGAAAGCATCTCGCCCTGCACCGGCGTGAAATCAAAAAACCCATCCAGCACCAGCAGCTCCACCTGCTTCAGCCACGGGATGGCGACGCCGTCAATTCCATCGCGCAAGATTTGCAGCGCACGTAATTGATCTGAATCTTCATCCGTCAGCGCGAAACGATCCAGCGATTCCTGGTAAGTTGAATAGACGACGGCGATGTCGCGATCGAAATCCACTTGTGAGCGAGGGCCGGCCTTTCGTACCGGCTCAATCTCCGGCAAGAGTGAAAAGAGGGAGAGACTTTCGCGCGAGTTTACGGAAGCGCGGTCCGCCGGTTTTTCTTCTGCGAGACCGCCGTCAAGATAGCTGGCCCTTCGTTCAATGATGTCGGCAAATTCGAACGGCGTTTTCCCGGCGCGTTGAATCTCGCCAATTACAGTGGCGATGCTGTTGACGCATCCGTCGCGATGCACCAGCGGTGTCAGGGCTTTCAGTTTTCCGGCTGCGGCGAGATTGCTGAGGAGTTGCGCAACCAAAGTGCGTCGCAGGGGCAACTCTTCACGATCAATGGAGGTCCGCGGCGGGAATGCGTGGCCGGTCTTAGCGTCGATGGCGCTACTCAGCAAACGCCGGACAAACCCGCGGAACAGGTAAACCGGAAACTCGCCCCAAACGCCGCGAGCATTGCCGCCGTCGAGCAGCTTTTCGGTCACGAGCTCGAGGAGGGGATGTGACGCCGCCAGATAAAGAAATCTATGCGCCTCGCCCCGGGCGACATACTCCGCACATCGGGACTGCAGCCGCTCGCGATTTGCTCCCAGCACGTTTCCGAGCCAGATTTGTTTGGTGAAATTGCTGTCCACAGGTTACGCAGATTACACCGAAGGGGAGCAGAGGATTTGCCTGCCAGGGACGCTACCAATAAGGTCGCGCAGTTTTCCGACTAATGGAATCTGCGAAATCTGCGGATAGCCCTCCCGCTTATTCATGAGCGCTCTTCGAACTCAACAGCGGCAGCGAATCATCTTCCGGCTCGCTTACTTCGCCGGCTACCAAATCGGGAAACAGACCACCTTCATCTAACGTCAATAGCCGCGCTGCCTTATCGATCGGTTCAAGGGTCTGAATCTCTTCACCCGCAATCGCGCCGCGCTCTTTAAACTTTCGCGCAGTCACCAGCACTCGCGCTTCCAGCGAGCCGACTCCCTTGTTATAGGACTCGAGGGCGCGATCCAGTCCGCGGCCAATGTCCGCGAAGTAGCTGGTGAACGTGCGCAGCCGATCGTATAGATCCTTGCCCAGCTTGCTGACTTCCTGCGCGTTTTCCGCCATTTGCTCCTGGCGCCACCCGTACGAGACAGCCTTTAGTAGCGCGATCAAAGTCGTCGGAGTGGCGATAATTACACTCTGGCCCACACCGTCTTCGATCAGCTTAGGATCATGCTCCAACGCGGCGCTGTAAAAAGTTTCACCGGGCAAAAACAGCAGCACGAATTCTGGCGTGGGTTGAACCGCTTCCCAATAAGACTTTCTGCTCAAAGACGTGATGTGCGTTCGCACCAGACGGGCATGCTCTTTCAATTTGGCGAGACGGACGACCTCGTCAGTGGTTGAGATCGATTCGTAAAATGCATCGAAAGGAACTTTGGAATCGACGACGATGGTGCGATTTCCCGGCAGCCGCACAATTAGATCGGGGCGGAGGCGACTGTCCTCCGTCGCCACCGTTTCCTGTTCGACAAAGTCGCAATACTGCAGCATGCCGGCCAGTTCGACCACGCGCCGCAACTGGATCTCGCCCCAACGACCGCGCACGTGAGGCGCGCGCAACGCCTTCACCAGGTTTCCTGTTTCCGCCTGCAACTGCAATTGAGACATGGCCAGCGCGCGCACCTGCTCGCGCAGTTCCGAATAAGCGCCGGCCCGAGTTTTTTCCAAATCGTTGATCTTGCCATCGACTTTTTCGAGAGACTCCTTCAATGGCCGCACCAGCTGATCGATCGCTTGCTGCCTTTGTTCGAGCTCGCCTTTGGCAGTCTGTTGGAAACGCTGCAGGGTAGTGTTAGCCAGCTCCAGAAACGATTGGCTGTTGTCTTTCAGGGCGTCGCGGGACAGGGCTTTGAACTTTTCCGCCAGCTCATCAGCCGCCTGTTTGAAGGATTCTTTGCGCTCCTGGGCGGCGCGGCGTTCACCTTCCAGCTCCGCCTTCAGCAGGCTGTTTTGCTCCCTGGCCAATCCGTGATCGGCGACTTCTCGATCGAATGATGCCTGGAGACGCTTCACTTCGTTGTCCTTGCCGGACAAACGCTCGCTGACTGTCGCCAGTTGGGCCGCGCTTTCGGACCGTGCCCGATCGTATTCGTGTCTGATCTTCGAGCGGAAAATCAGCCAGACGGACACCGCGCCGACCGCGAGACCCACCAGCAGCATTAAGGAATTAGCAAACATTCAATTGATTTTAGCAGCGAGTGTTGCGGAAATGAAACGCAGCAGCGTTGACGGGACGAAGGCGCCGTTCAGAATCATCGACCAAAGCACGCGACCATGCGCTCGTAAACCTGCCGCGTGACGCGCACGTCGTTCAGGTTGTATTCGCGTATCTCAAGGAGTTTCCCGGCGTGATAAAGATCGAAAACTTTGCTGCCTTCCACGGCTGCCGTCTTACTTGATTCAATGCCCAGCGCCCAGGCGATATCGTCGAGGCTGACATTTCGTTTCCCGCCCGACCACCAGCGATGCATTGTGTCAAACACACCCCGGACATTGTATTCGCCAAGATTGATCAACGAAGGAACGCAGATGTTGTTAATCAAACAGCGTTGAAAAATAAAAGGCAGATCGAATCCCAGCACGTTGTGTCCCACGATCTCATCGCTTTCGGAATCAAAGTTCTTCAGGAATTCGAGGAAGGCGCTGAGCGTTTCTTTTTCTTCGTGTTCCTGTCCGTCCGCGTCGATGCCGAACACGTGCTCACTGCCAGTCTGGGTAATGCCTTCGATGGCAAAGCCCGGAATCGGGCCAACATGGAGGGCAATGGAAAGCACGCGCCCGCTGGTCGCACTCAACGCTCCCAGTTGGTAGACACGTTCTTCTTCGGCGGCAATGTCTTCCAGATAACGTTGCTGCTGTTCCCAACGCATGTTGCCAAGCCGGAGTAATCTTTCCAGTTGCGGGCCGACGCGCTCGCGAAAGTCCGGCAGGGCCAGCGTCTCGATGTCCATCGTGAACGCGCGCGGCAGGACCGGGTCAGACTGTTGGTGTTCGCGGTATTGTTCGAGGGTGATGGGGCGATATTCGGAAACGACAAACTGCGAGCGATCCTGAAAACTCTCCAGCCGTCCGGTTACGCCCCAAAGTCCCGGCTTGATTTCCTGCCAAACATCCAGGACTTCGCCCCAGATTTTCAGTCCCAGGTTGCCGGTAGCGTTACGCGCGGTGACGTCGCAGAAAGGTTTTCCTTGTTGGGTCCGTCGTTCGCGCACACCCGTGACAGCCAACATCAGCCACACTTCCTCACCGAACGGAAGCTCAGGAATTGGAATGTTACCCCTCATTGATGCTGTCAGGTTTTCGCGCGGCCAGTGCCTTGATCAAAGAATCTGCATGATACAGACGGAGCACAAGTTTCCCAAGAAGGTTAAAGGAGCGTTGGCCGAAAAGTGCTGCGAGATCCAGGCTGAGTCTTAGTCCGTGAAACGGACGGCACCACGCGCGGCCATCGAAGCCGAGCCAACTCAGCGAACACGGTTTGTGGATTAATTCTGCGGCGTTGAAACTCTAGCGCCGGCGGAAGGAAATACTGCCCTGGTAATTGGTGATGCTGACGGATGAACGGCCATCGCCTACGTCGCCGGTGAACTTGCGTCCGTCGCCCAGCGATTTCATGCTCTCATTCCAGAAGGGTCCCAGCTCCAACTTCCTGGTTGAGGTCCACGCCACCAACCGGAAAGCCGAATCGGGCGGAATATTGAGGGTGATGTTGCCGGAGTTTGATTTGAACTCGTAGGTGCCACCCGAGGCAAGCCTGCCGTCAAAGAAAATGTCACCCATCGTATTCGAGGCGAATACTCTTTCAGCACTGATGCCGCTCAGGATGATGTCGCCTTCCGAAGAAACGTGTGCGCGAACAAGGCCGCCACTAATATTGCTGACCCTGATTTGCCCGCGTTTGGTTTCCAGGTCGACGGAGGAGCTGGTGGGCACATAGATATGAAAATTTACGTCGCCCACATCGCTCCGGCCGCGATTGTCCGCTACCACGTCAACGGTGACGCCGTTCCCGGTTTGTCTCGGAGTGAATTGTGCCGAAGGTGATTCGAGGGTGGCGGTTAGCTTAATCTCGTCTTTATTCCAGGTCTCGACCGTGATGGTGCCGGAGAGGTTTTTCAATTCCAAACGTACATTTTTGCCGGCGGCGTAACGGCGGGTCACGCTCTTTTGGGCAAAGCCGCCGGCCGCGCAAAGGAAAATAAGAAGACAGACAAAGAAAACCCAAACCGCCGAGCGAACCCGGCTCGGTTGCGTGAGACGAAAATGCATGGTGGTGGCGACTGAATTCATTGCTCTGCGAAGTCTTGCGTCAGGCTTTCTGCGGCTTCTGCGGCTGCGATAGCCAAATGGGGAACTGTCTAATCAACTCACATCAACTCACAAATCGGAAAACTCCCTGAGCAGATTCATCTTGTCACTGAGGGCTGAGTTCAGCATTTCCTCGGACACCTCGTCATGAGGATTTTTTTGTAGCTCGGCCAGCGAATTATTCACGGCCTGATCGATAACTTTCAGATTCCGATCAAAGGTCTCGCGCATCTGGGGACTCCAACGGACCTTATTCAGCTCGATGCGATCGTTCCAGTACTTGATGGCCTGCTGTTGCTGCCAGATGCGATCGGTCGGGTCCTCGCGCTTACCGGTTAAGGAAATATGTTGAGAGCTGCTAACGCCGGGGCCAAATACCTTACCACCAAAGCTTCGCAGGCCTACAGCCGTAGTCAGCGCCACTACAATCACGATACCTGCGACCGCCGCGGCCAATTGCGGGAGGGTCAGTTCCCAGCTTCTATGGCCTGCTGCGCTTAGCCACCCGGCCCGCTTTTTTGCCCGCGCACCGGGATTGTTTTGCGCGGTTTCACCTTCAATCAGGTTGCGAATTCGCAGCCACAGGGCGCGCTCGTTTGGCGGCGCTTCATACTGGCCGCGGTTCTCGCGGCAGAAGCTGACGATCGAATTCAGATCGTTTCGTACGTCGGCGCATTCCAGGCACTCTTCCAGATGAGCACTGAAGGTTGTGTAGTCTTCGCGCCCTAAGGATCCGTCAACAAATTCGCTGAGTAAGTCTCGGCATTTTTCGCAGTTCATTGCTTCATAACCTCTGACCGGTTGCGCAAAATATTCTAACTGGATGGGCTCGCAACTATCATGGTCTCAAATCAATCAAGGGGAGACTGCGTATCCGCCCCGCTCGCGGCCCTGGACTGGCTGGCCGGATCGGGGCTGTTTCGAACGTTTTCCACCATCATTTCCGTGGTTTCGGGGTGACCGGTAAAACCGGCGGACTTTGTTGGAAGCTATTGGGGCTCATTCTGTTGCCTCAATAGCCCGCGTAATTTCATGCGCGCCTTATGAAGTTGCGACTTTGACGTCCCGACTGAGCAGCCGAGCATGCGCGCAATCTCCTCATGCTCGTGCCCTTCGATGTCATGCAGCGTGAAAACCGTACGGTAGCCAGGCGGTAGTTGGGCAATCGCTTTGTCCAACGCGATGCGATCGACCACCGGCATGGAGTTGGGATTCTCGGTGCCTTTTACTATCTGAATCGGCGTTTCGCCGTCTTCCGTGGTCTGTTCCATCCGCACTCCGCGCTTGCGGAAGTGCATCAGCACCTGGTTCACCGTCAGCCGGTGCAGCCAGGTAGTGAAGGCTGACTCCCCACGAAAACTGCCGATCTTACGAAAGAGCTGGATGAAGACCTCCTGAGCCAGGTCTTCCGCCTCGGAGACGTTTTGCGTCATGCGCAAGCAGAGGGAATAGACCCGTCGATTATGGCGCTGGTAAAGCTCTTCGAAGGCATGCATATCGCCTGCGTGAGCCGCCTGCGCCAGCTCGTAGTCCGTCCGTCCACTTGTCTCGTTTTCCGCTGCGGTCACGTTTTGTGTCGTCCTGGTCAGTCGCGAAGTCTACATCTTCACTGCCTGTTCACCGACATGCAACGCGTCCGCGTGATTTCAACAAAGCAGCGCCCGGTAACTGTCCCCTGCAAAGCGCAAGGCCGGCTGGGGGTTCCGGGCGGTCTCACGTGGCTTGTGATGCGGCGCTTCTCTCTCGTCGTTGCCCTCGTCCCTCGGAAAGTCAAACCTTCGCTCGCCGTTATGACACACATTTCGGGAAAGTGAGGCGAGAGGTATTGCCGGTCACGCCTGGCTTTTCCGAATTAAAGGTTCGTACGGCTGACTTTCAGTATGCAATTAGAGGCGCGATGCTGACAAGGCGAGAGCGTTCGTTCGTGAACGTTGAAAAGGGGAACGCTGCTGTGGGGATGTTACCTGGTTATTCGCCTTCCGTCTCGATCTGGCAATCACGAAGAAGTTTTGGCGTCGCGATTCATGTGCATTCGGCGGCAAGCACAGCATCCCTAAACGAATGCAGAGCCGCTCGCGATAGCGAGCGGTTTAGAACCGCTTGCTACCGCAAGCGGCTCTGTTACGGGACAGCATTAGCCGCGGATAAACGCGGATTACACGGATCTGAAAAGCAAAACGGATAAACTCCGTCCCGTTCTTCTGCTTTTCAGATCCGTTTTTTATCCGCGTTCGTCCGCCCTGCGGGGCAGAACAGTCCCGAATATTCCTCTTTTCATTTCAAACTTATTCCATTAAGGTACAGCGCAAAATTAAACGAGAAAAATTATTCATAAATGCAGGGCAATACCGGCATGGGAGAACATGGGAATACTACAGCCATCATCATCGGCGCCGGCCCCGCAGGGTTAACTGCCGCTTACGAACTGGGCAAAGCGGGCGCCGCCGCAATTGTCCTGGAGCAGGATGCGGTTGTCGGAGGACTGGCAAAAACAGTCAACCATAAAGGGTTCCGGTTCGACATTGGCGGCCACCGCTTTTACACCAAAGTTAAGGCGGTCGATGAGATTTGGCACGAGGTCCTGACGGAAAAAGACTTTAAGCGCCGCAAGCGACTCTCACGAATCTACTACAAGAAGAAATTCTTTCATTATCCTCTTCGCCTTTCGTCGGTGCTCTTCAAGCTGGGGATAGTGGATAGTTGTCTTATCCTCGCCAGCTATTTCTATGCGCGCTTATTTCCCCTGCGCGCCGAACTGACTTTTGAACAGTGGGTCACCAACCGTTTCGGCCGGCGGCTCTACAAGATTTTTTTCAAGTCATATACCGAAAAGGTTTGGGGCATTCCCTGCGGCGAAATCACGGCAGACTGGGCCGCTCAGCGCATCAAGGGCCTCTCGTTGGGCCAGGTGCTAAAGGACACTCTCATTCGCCAGACGCATCGCGGCGAACAATCGGTCGTGAAAACCCTCATCAATGAATTTGAATACCCGCGACTGGGACCGGGCATGATGTGGGAGAAGATGGCGGACCTCGTGCGCGAGAGCGGAGGCACGATTCGGTCCGGCTCGCGCGTCGAAAAAATTCGCTGGAGTAAAGAGAAGATCGAAGCAGTGGAGCTGGTAAACGAGGGGCGCAATGAGAGTCTGTCCGGCACCCACTTTGTCAGCAGCATGCCAATCCGTGAATTGGTGCACAAGTTGGCGCCGCCCCCGCCTCCTCACGTATTAGCGGCCGCTGACAAACTGCAGTATCGAGATTTTTTGACTGTGGTCCTGATTATCAATAAACGAGATCTATTCCCGGACAATTGGATTTACATCCACGACCCGGAAGTGAAGATGGGACGCGTGCAGAATTTCAAAAACTGGAGTTCGGACATGGTGCCCGACCCGAACAAGACTTGCCTGGGTTTGGAGTACTTTTGCTTTGAAGGCGATGGTCTATGGACGATGTCAGACGCCGACCTGGTCGAACTTGGCAAGCTTGAATTGCAGAAGTTAGGACTGGCACAGCCTGGCGATGTGGCTGAAGGGACTGTTGTCAGAGTGCCGAAGGCTTACCCCGTCTACGATTCGACCTACAAACAATCGCTACATACCGTACGTTGTTTTCTCGAGATCTTCTCAAACCTTCAACTCGTCGGCCGAAACGGAATGCACAAGTACAACAATCAGGACCACTCCATGTTGACGGCGATGTTAGCGGCACAAAATATCCTCGGCGCCAACCATAACTTGTGGGAAGTAAACACAGACGCCGACTATCAGGAGGAAATCAAATCTCCGGCTCCCATGGTTGAGATTGCTGCCAGTCAGCCCCGGGTCCCGAGGCGCATTGGGGAATGTTCGCCCACCCCCGCGATTGAGTTCGAAGCGTAAAATCAGTGAACGACAGCCCTCTCATCTCCGTCATCGTTCCTGTCTATAACGGAGGCGCGCAACTAGATCGGTGCCTTGAGGCGCTTCTGCGTTCCGACTTTCAACCTCTCGAAATAATTTTGGTGGACGATGCTTCAACCGATGGCACTGCCAGCAAGTGGCAGGCGCAGGGCGTACAGGTTCTCCGGCTCTCCGCCAGGTCAGGGCCGGCCGCCGCGCGCAATCGTGGCGTGGGACGCGCTCAAGGAAACATCTTCCTCTTCGTTGATGCCGACGTGGTGGTGCGCCGGGACACGCTGGCCGAAGTGGCGACGTTCTTCCGTAATCAACCTGATGCCCATGCCGTTTTCGGTTCGTACGATGACGAGCCGGACGCGAAGAGTTTCATTTCGCAATACAAAAATCTGCTACACCACTTTACCCACCAACAGGCATCTGCTCAGGCGGCTACGTTTTGGGCGGGCTGTGGCGCGGTGCGTCGTGAGGCGTTTGCGGCGGTGGGCGGATTCGACGAACGACGGTACGTGAGGCCTTCGATCGAAGACGTCGAACTGGGATACCGGTTGCGCCGGCGTGGATTTCAGATCACGCTGAAGAGGGATCTACAGGTCAAACACCTTAAGCGTTGGACCATCGGGTCGCTGTGGCGCTCTGATATTTTTGGTCGGGCGCTTCCCTGGTCGCGATTGATAATAGAAAACGGCGAAGTGTTGAACGATCTGAATCTGCGCGTGGCCGAGCGAATTTGTGCCGCCGCGGTTTTCCTTATTCTGCTGCTCTCCAGCTTCGCTTACTTCCTGCCTTCGCTGCTGCTGGCAATACCTTTCGGGCTTTTGACCGTCTTCGTCCTGAACTGGCGACTATTCCGGTTCTTCCATTCGCGGCATGGAATTAACTTCGCGATTGCCTCGTTCGCAATGTTGTTCGTCTACTATTTTTATAGCGGCGTTACGCTCGGCATGACTTACCTCATCCATCTTCCCCAGAAACTTATAAATGGCTCGTTAATATCGCCCGGTGGGCCGATGCACTCCCGAAATGATGTCTAGAGCTCACCATCTGGAAAGCGCTGCCGAGTTAGGGACGACCCGCGTGGTTGCCGGGGAGGTTTCGAATTCAGCCTTTCCCAATGCGCGACCGTTGGCGGCAAACGGTAATGCTCCGGACAAGGCGAGCAATAGAAGTATCGGGAAGTTGATAGCACGCAGGATCAACGTCCTCGCAGGTTGGACCACCCTGGCCCTTCTCATCCGGCTACTCTGCCTGTGGCGTCTGGATCACGTGCTCTCGCCTGATGGAGTTCTTTATCTAACCCTCGCGCAGAACTTAAAAGCCGGAAATTTCTCCACGGGGTTTAGTCCCTACTGGGCGCCGCTTTATCCAATACTAATCAGCCTCGCGTCAATCTTTTTCCGCGATCCGGAGTTCACCGGCAGATTCATCTCCGTCGCGGCGGGCGCACTCCTGGTCATTCCCGTTTACCGTCTCGCTTTCAAGTGGTACGGCATGCCGGCCGCGCGCATCGCGGCAGCGATCGTCGCGCTACATCCGCTGCTGATCTACTACTCAACTGTTGTCCTAACCGAATCAGTTTATACGTTGGTGTTCACCTGCGCCGTAGTTACTGGTTGGTCCGCGCTGTCCCGAGGCAGGCGCGGGAGTTTCTTATTAACTGGATTTACCTTCGGTCTCTGTTACCTGCTGAAACCGGAGGCCGCATTATTTCTCCCCTTACTCGTTGCCATTGTTTTTATCCGCCCGTTTTTTCACCGCGCGTATTCGTTGAAGCTAGGCGCACAAAACGGATTGCTACTGGCGATGGGCTTCCTGCTTCCAGCCGCGCCTTACATAATTTATCTGCAGCGGCAGACCGGCGCTTGGGTCCTAAGTGGAAAGACGGCGGTTCATCTGTGGCAGGGCAGTCGCCGGGCCGGCGGAGATTTTGCCCAAGCCGTCGCGCCGTTAGTTCCCGATGCGACGACCGCTATAGTCCAACTTACGAAAGCCCTGCGGTTTGAGTATGAGATTTTCAATCTGATTTTTCCGCCGACTTTCGTAATCCTGGCCGCGCTCGGCCTGTTCCGGCAGAGCTGGATTCGCGATCGCGCCAAACAGGAAATGTATTTGCTCTTATTCATCGTCACGACGCTGGCTGGATATGCGGTGACGCTGCCAAATATACGTTTCCTGGTACCGTTGCTGCCGCTGCTGCTCTGTTGGGTCGCGAAGGGGATTGTCGAATTTGAAAGCTGGGCGGGCGGAACGTTCCATAAGCGGGAAAGTCCAATGCGCGGGTCCCAGACGGCAAATCCTCCGTGGCGTTTTCCGAGTGCTGCAATTTCATTGGTCGTGGCTGCGCTCGTGCTCTCGCTCATTCCCCTGTCCGTTTATTTGATCCGGGGAGATAAATGGAATGACTACTACGGCCAGAAGCAAGCGGCCGTCTGGATCAAAACGCAGGATGCTTCAGCGGGCTTGGTAGTCATGTCCACGGTGCCCGTCGCAGCGTTCTATTCCGGCGCGCGCTTTGTGCCGCTGGTCGATGAAGACTACGAACTGTTCCGGCAGCGGGCGCAACGCGAAGGTGTCAGCCATATCGTGGTTAATCAGCGCGACTTTCGCTACATGAGCTTGCTGGGGCCGTTACTCAATGAGCAGGAACTCCACCCCGGTCTGCGTCTGGATTATCGCCTCGCGGAAGATGCTGAGCACAAAGTCCTGGTCTACACAATGATTGATAGGCGTCAGGGTGTGACTCAATCAGGCGGATCACGATGAAGAGGAGCACGCAAAAGATTCGGCTGGGAATTGTCGGCTGCGGAGGGATAACCGAACTGCGTCATCTGCCCGCCTTACGTAAACTGTCTGCGTTTGAGATCACTGCACTGGCAGACAGCAATGCCGGCAAACTCGCAAGCATCGGCGGGACGATTGAAACCGCATCGCGCTATGAGAATTATCGCGAGCTGATCGAGTCGCCGAAGGTTGAAGCGGTCGCTGTCTGCGTTCCACCGGAGTTTCACACCGAGATAGCGTTGGCAGCAATCGCGGCCGGCAAGCATGTCTTCATCGAGAAACCGCTGGCTCTGACGATCGCTGATTGTGACCGGCTGACGCGGGCGGCCGCAGCGATGCCGGCGTTGAAGATCCTGGTTGGCTTCAACCTGCGCTGGCACCGGTTAATCCGGATCGCCAGGAGGAAAATTCGACGGGCGGAACTGGGAGATATCGAACTCATCCGCACGGTATTCACGAGCGGCCTCCGCCGGCGCGATGGTAATGCAGACGGGGCAGACTGGCGGAAACATCGAGCGACGGGAGGCGGAGCGCTTTTCGAATTGGGTGTCCATCACTTCGATCTGCTTCATTTCGTTTTCAGCGAAGAGGTTGAGGAGATTCATGCGGTCAATACCAGTGACGATGGAACTGCGGTGGTTACCGCGCAGATGAAGAGTGGCGTGCCTGTGGTGTCGGCTTTCAGCGAACGCGCGACCGAGCAGCAGGAGCTGGAAGTTTATGCTGAGCGCGGCCGCTTGCGCGTCGACTGTTACCGGTCCGATGGTTTGGAAGTGGTCGAGGCCGCTTCGTATTCCGGCTCCATCAGTCGTCGCTTACACCGGGCGCTCCGGGTTGGGCGAGTCGCAATGGACCTGCCCGCGACAATCGGGCGGTTGCGACAAGGCGGCGATTATGTTGCTTCCTATGCGGATCAGTGGCGTCATTTTGCCGACGCCATTATTGAAGACCAGCCGGTCAGTTGTACTTTGCAGGACGGCAAACGCGCACTAGCTTGCGTGCTGGCCGCAATGATGTCGGGCGACAGCGGACGATCCGTCCGAGTTGAAAAAGTTACGGAAGCACCCCTTGGAAGAGCAATCGGCGCGGCGTATTAAGGATGTGTTCGAGGCACGCAGAGATGGCAATTGAACCCAAACTGTCAGTCGTAGTTGTAACTCCGGATAACTACGCGACTGTGCGAAAAACGATTAAGTCCCTGCGCGCGCAGAATTGTTGCGCAGAAATCGAGATCATTCTGGTTGGTCCATCGATTGAAGACCTGGAACCGGATATATCAGTCCTCAATGATTTCGCGAGCTATCGACTGATCGGAATTGGTCCGGTAACGTCGACCGCCCGGGCCCGTGCGGCAGGTGTGCATGCATCGTCCGCGGCCATCGTGGCGTTTGCTGAGGACCACGCGTATCCGGCGCCCGGTTGGGCGGCCGCCCTCATTCGACGTCATCAGGAGAACTGGGCCGCCGTGGCTCCCGTGATGGCGAACGCTAACCCCCGCAGCATCACGAGCTGGGCCAATCTCTTGATCGAGTATGCGACGTGGCTTGATCCTTGTGAGGGCGGTGAGCGCGACCATCTGCCTGGCCACAACGGATCC